>Ga0209199_1000200_pt1 | contig 96184 bp, 87 predicted proteins | sample COGITO_mtgs_1105_7_FD_184805 | JGI IMG/M metagenome (GOLD analysis project Ga0209199, IMG submission 184805) | Pelagic marine microbial communities from North Sea - COGITO_mtgs_110523 (SPAdes) (version 2) | ecosystem: Environmental > Aquatic > Marine > Epipelagic ... | reverse complement strand
CTTGCCAACGCCAAAATAAAAGCTAACCTTTTAGATGTTATCAAAATTCTCGTATTTGAGTATTTGTACGTCTTATTTTTTTCTACGCGATTCTCGTGGATTGCCACAAGAGCTTAAATTTTAAGAAGAATAAAATTCTAAGCACTTATTCTATTCTCGTTACTATTTAATCTTTTTTAATTGTAACTATCTATATTATGTAAAATAGAAATTAGTCTCTTAGTTGCTCAAATTTCTTTTGTATTCTATTAATCGATTCTTTACTCACTCCGCATTCTTTTGCTATAACTGGCCAATGAGATAGAGATTCTTGGACTTCTTCAATTAACTCAGATGGCTTACTAATACTAAATTCTTCGGCTAAAGTCATGATATTGGCTCTACCTGGATTAGCTCCTACTCCAGCTACTCTAGTACTGTGTTCATCAATTGAGGTAGATGAGTATGTTAAATCATAAGCTGGTGCTAAAGACCACATACCTGAGTCATCCATTAACCATGAGAAATTTTTGGAGTGATCATCTCTATTGTGGCTGTAAATATTAAAAGCCGCTAGGCGTAGCACTTTTCTACGAGCTGTAGCAGATTGTTCTAATCTATAAGCTGTATCAATAATGTGTCCATAGTCTATACTACTTCTTCGAAAATTATCATTAGTTAAACCAGCCATAGAGTGCATATGAATTCTATTGTTACCAATTCTATCAAAACGCTTGGTGCCAAAAATTTGTTGACCACTGGCACTTTTAAGTAATTTGCATTCGCTCATTTCAATATTTGCTGCTAAAGCCATTTTATAATAAGCATATTCAATGTTAGCTATGTCAATTGGATCTTCAGAACTTGGAAACTTGATAATCCAATGTTCGAATCCTTCAGGAAGAGTATTATAACCATGTATTAATTCATCAATCTTCGAATTATAACCAACGTTTGCTTTAGGTCGCGCTCCACCAGATGAACCACCCAAATGCATTAGTTCTTCGATTACTTCTGTACTTGTGCCTTTATATACTTTATCTATTACTGTCTTCAATCGATCTAAATCAATTTTATCACTAAAGTTTTCCTCATTCTTAATTGCTGGATTATATATAAGTGCACCTTTTCCAGAGTCACCTATATACGCAAGTTGATCAAGAATATTAATATCGTTCAATGATAATCCTTGCTTCTCAAGAGCACGATTCAATAAGAGCATACCCCAACCATCAGGTAGGGAATCATCAAACACTCCAAATATTCCATGAAAAGGATCTGGATTGGCTATTTGAATGCTATTATCGAATTGAAGTTTTATTGGAGATAGATTTAATCCTAGAGCTAAAAATTCATCATTATATTTAAAATGAACTAATCTATTATCCAATATGAGTTTTCCTACTGCAATTTCATCATTTGAAAACTTAATAGAAACATCAATAAATTTTCTTTTTTCATTTTTTATTTTGACAATTGATTTCTTCACCTTAATTAATAAATTTTAAACAGTTCCTTAATTCTCTGGTTTTCTTTAGGCGGAAGCAGGACCTTTTCAAATTCAGAAAGCCTTCTTAAAGATTCGACAATTTTAAGAAGAGATTCAAAAGATATCTGACCCGTTCTTTCAAACCTTTTTATGCTTCCATAAGAAACGTCAGATTTCTCAGACAAATCTTGCTGTGTCCAAGCCTGTTCTTTTCTTAATGCAACAACATTTTGAGCAATTAATATAAGAATATCAGAAGGCACTTTATTTACGCTATACTTTGTCATAATAGATAATATATTATCCAAATATACAAAAAACATACCAAATAGATAATATATTGTCTATAAATTTAATTTATTATGTAAAATACAAATTGAAACTCTAAAATCTTTTAAAGATTGCACAAAGTTTTGGAAACAATTACGGCTCGTTCGCTATATTTTAGACTATTTGGCGTTATGAAAATGTACAGTGTATAATTTTATATAAATACGTTTTGGAACGAGATTTTAGTAAAGAGTTGTATCCAAATACAATCATCCACAGGATCATTGCATTTGGATAGCCTAAAATATGTACGCTCCACTTAGCTATTGTTTTACCAAAATTTTATGAGGTCGAAAATAAATTGCGGTAGTTAAAAAAATAGAGCAACGATTTTTATATATTTACTAAAATTCAAAATAATACAATGACATATAATAGGTTCCATCATCTGTAGAATTAACTCCAGAACTCGACGTTGAATTTAGACTGAAGTAACTATGCATTATAGGTTTTACTGTATAAAAGCCATTCAAAGATTCATAAGTTCCACTTCCTCCTCCAGGATCATTTTCGAAATGCGTATTTTCATCCAAAATTTGAAAAATACTTCGCATCATAGAACCATAAGTACCTTCTGTAATGTTTGTTAACGGCACAACTTCAATAGTTTCAATATCTGTAGCGTTTAAAGCAATCACATTTGACTTTGTTGCTTCATCTAAAATTACAATATACTTTTTGTTTTCAATAGATGAAATCGAAGTTGGCGTCCAGGATTGGGTAAAACTATTTTCTAAAATATCACCAAATGATTCTGGACCGTAGTAATCTATTTGAGCTGATGCTGTTTTCGGTAAAGCGAATAATGTTAGCAATAGGGTTAGAAATATGTAATTTTTTTTCATTTTTTCTGTTTAAAGCTACTATGTTTTTTATACTTTTAAACAGTGCGGTTTTAGGGGAAGCTTACATTAATCTGTGATTTTTAAATTAACACAAAATTATAATTAAATATACTGATTTTTATCTAAATTTGCAACTAGATATGAAGCAAATATTCCATAAAATAGTGTCTTTTACAATGGCTTTTGTAGTGTTATTTTCTACGATGTCGTTTTCAGTGAATATGCATTATTGCGGCGATACTTTAGTAGAAACTGCCATTTTTCATAAAGCAAAAGGTTGCGGAATGGAAATGCAAAAACCTTCAACCGACAGATGCAACGTTAATAAAAAAAACTGCTGTAATGATAAACAACTTGTAGTTGACGGTCAAAATGAATTACAACAGTCTTTTGATTCGCTTTCTCTTGAGCAACAAAAACTTGTCACTTCTTTCGTTTGCACTTATATTACCCTTTTTGAAATTGCAAAAAAAGACATAAATTCTTACACAGATTACACCCCTCCTTTGGTCATCAGGCAACTCTTTAAGCTAGATGAGACGTATTTAATTTGATTTTTAAACATGATTAGACGATTGTCCTAAGAACATTCTTTAGGATGATTCCTTGTATGCAGTAGTTTTAAAACTACTAATGTCTCATTGTTTAAAAAAATAAATCCATGCTCAATAAAAGCATTAAATTTTTAATAGAAAACAAACTCGTAGCCGTTTTAATGTTGCTCCTTTTTATAGGATGGGGAACTGTTCATGCCCCTTTTAATTGGGATACTGGATTTTTACCAAGTAATCCTGTGGCAGTAGATGCCATTCCAGACATTGGTGAAAATCAACAAATCGTTTTCACCAAATGGGATGGCCGTTCGCCTCAAGACATCGAGGATCAAATTACCTATCCTCTAACCACTTCCCTATTGGGAATTCCAGGCGTAAAAACCATTCGTAGTTCTTCCATGTTTGGCTTTTCTAGTATCTATGTCATTTTTGAAGAAGATATAGAATTTTATTGGAGTCGCAGTCGCATTCTCGAAAAACTCAACGCATTGCCAAGCGGATTGCTTCCGAAGGACGTGAATCCCACTTTGGGACCTGATGCTACAGGCTTAGGTCAAATTTTCTGGTACACCCTCGAAGGTCGCGACGAAAACAGAAACGTCACAGGTGGATGGGATTTACAGGAACTCCGAAGCATTCAAGACTACTATGTAAAATATGCGCTATCCTCTGCAAGTGGGGTTTCTGAAGTGGCTTCGATTGGAGGCTATGTTCAAGAATATCAAGTCGATGTTAATCCAGAATTGATGCGGCAATATAAAATCGGGTTGCATCATGTGGTTAAAGCGATTAAAGAAAGTAATGCAGACATCGGGGCTCAGACCCTAGAAATTAATAAAGTTGAATATTTAGTGCGTGGATTGGGCTATGTGAAATCTATTGAAGATATCGAAAATGCAGTCGTGACTTCAGAAGATTTTACGGCTATAAAAATTAAAGACATTGCCAACGTTTCCCTAGGTCCAGCCGCACGACGCGGGATTTTGGACAAAGAAGGTGCCGAAGTGGTTGGGGCGGTTGTCGTGGCACGCTATGGAGCCAATCCGATGGAAGTAATCAATAACGTAAAAGAAAAAATAAACGAGTTAAGCACTGGATTGCCCTCCAAAGTCTTAGCCGATGGGAGAACCTCACAAGTAACGATTGTTCCTTTTTATGACCGAACCGAATTAATTCAAGAAACCTTAGGCACTCTGAATGATGCCTTATTATTAGAAATCTTAATTACCATTTTGGTCATCATTATGATGGTTTTTAATCTGCGTGTTTCGGTCCTAATTTCTGGTTTATTGCCAGTGGCCATATTAATAGTATTCATCGCCATGAAACTCTTTGGCGTAGATGCGAACATTGTAGCCCTTTCGGGAATCGCGATCGCAATTGGCACCATGGTGGATGTGGGAGTGATTCTCACAGAAAATATCATTCGGCATTTGGATGAGCGTGAAAAGTTGGAAGTAAAAAGTAAAAAATTAAGCATAGATCAAGTGGTATATAATGCGACCACAGAAGTGTCTGGTGCTATTGTGACGGCGGTCATGACAACGATCATTAGTTTCATTCCGGTATTTACCATGATGGGTGCGGAAGGAAAACTATTCAGACCCTTAGCCTTTACAAAAACCTTTGCCCTGACCGCTTCTATTATCGTGGCTTTGTTTTTAATTCCGCCATTTGCCGCATATTTATTTAGAAAGAAAAGTATTAAAAACGGTACGAGCCGTGTCATTAATTTCGTATTAATTTTACTGGGAATAACCGCCATTATTTATGGATATTGGTTGGGGTTAATTTTGATCGCTTTTGGATTGACATCATTCCTTAAAGCAAAAGACATTCATTTCTCTCTATATAACTTTCAATTTTCTTTGACCCCAAATGTCATGAATGTCGGTATTTCTGCCCTCGCAATCACATTCCTATTGGCAACCTATTGGCGCCCTTTAGGCGTGGATCAAAGCCTCTTTTGGAATCTGATTTTTGTAAGTATTATCAGTTTTGGATTGTTGGCTGTATTTACGGTATTTAAAAGATATTATACCCGAATTTTAGGCTGGTGTTTAGAAAACAAGGTCTTGTTTTTATCCGTTCCAACCTTGATTGTCATCGCAGGATTTAACATCATGAAAAATACAGGAAAAGAATTTATGCCCTCCTTAAATGAAGGTTCTTTTCTGTTGATGCCAACCTCAATGCCGCACTCGGGCGTGGAAGAAAACAAACGGGTTTTACAGCAATTGGACATGGCAGTTGCCAGCATTCCAGAAATTAAAACGGTGGTTGGAAAATCAGGTCGCACCGAATCAGCTTTAGATCCAGCGCCTTTGTCAATGTATGAGAATATCATTCAATACAAATCAGAATTCATGCTGAATGAAAACGGCAATCGCCAGCGTTATAAAGTGAACACTGCTGGTTTGTTTGAATTGAAAGATGGGCGTTTTTCTGCAAATCCCAACAATTCAGAAAATGTCACATTAAGCACAGTAGAAAGGTCTCAATTAATAAAAGATGATGACGGAGAGTTTTACCGTAATTGGCGTCCAGAAATTAAAACCCCCGATGATATTTGGAATGAAATCGTACGTGTTACCAAATTACCAGGCGTCACATCTGCTCCAAAACTTCAGCCGATTGAAACCCGATTGGTCATGCTTCAAACTGGGATGCGTGCGCCAATGGGCATCAAGGTAAAAGGACAGGACTTAAAAGAAATCGAAGCCTTTGGATTGCAATTAGAAACCCTATTAAAACAAGCCGAAGGCGTGAAACAGCAGGCAGTCTATGCCGACCGAATTGTCGGGAAACCCTACCTACTTATCGATATTGATAGAGAAAAAATTGCTCGCTATGGCATTAGCATTCAAGCGGTTCAGAATGTGCTTAAAGTAGCTGTAGGTGGGATGGGAATCACGCAAACCATTGAAGGTCGAGAACGCTATGGCATTCGGGTGCGTTACCCAAGAGAATTACGCGCAAACCCCAATGATTTGAAGCAGATATACATTCCTGTGGAAAAAGGAAGTCCAGTGCCTTTAAGCGAATTGGCAAGCATTCGTTACGAACAAGGGCCACAAGTCATCAAAAGTGAAGACACCTTTTTAGTTGGTTATGTTTTGTTTGATAAGTTGGATGGTTTTGCAGAAGTAAGCGTCGTTGAAAATGCACAAGCACTTATTCAATCCAAAATAGATTCAGGAGCGCTCATCGTTCCAAAAGGGATTAATTACCAATTTACAGGAACTTATGAAAATCAATTGCGTGCAGAAAAAACCTTATCGGTGGTGGTACCGCTTGCGTTACTCATTATCTTTTTAATTCTATACTTTCAGTTTCGCTCTGTAGCGACTTCACTCATGGTTTTTACGGGTATTGCGGTGGCATTTGCAGGTGGTTTTATTATGATTTGGCTCTATGGTCAAGATTGGTTTTTAAATGTTGATGTGTTTGGTGAAAATCTTCGCGATTTATTCCAGATGCATCCCATCAATCTGAGTGTGGCGGTTTGGGTTGGATTTATTGCACTTTTCGGAATTGCCACCGACGATGGTGTGGTCATGGCGACCTATTTAAAACAAACCTTTGAACGAAATACCCCTGAAAACAAAAAGGAAATTAGAGCCGCTATTGTCGAAGCAGGAGAAAAACGAATCAGACCTTGCCTAATGACCACGGCAACTACGATTTTGGCATTGTTGCCGATTTTAACATCCACCGGTCGCGGAAGTGATATTATGATTCCGATGGCGATTCCGAGTTTTGGAGGTATGCTCATTGCGTTAATCAGCTTGTTTGTGGTTCCAGTGTTGTATAGTTGGAAGCAGGAGTTTTCAGCAGAAAAAAGAGAAAATAAAATAGACAAAATAAACGTACAATGAAAAATTACAATAAACAATTCATCATAAAAACAGTCATTGTTCTTTGTTCTCTATTCTTTGTTCTTTCAGCGAAAAGTCAAGAGTTAGAAACACTTATTGATGTAGCATTGAATAACAATCCAGGAATTCAAAAATTCGAATTGCAATATAGCATTGTTTCTGAAAAAGTGAACGAGGCAAACACCTTACCGAATACTCAAATTGGAGTGGGTTATTTTGTGAGTGAACCTGAAACTCGAACGGGAGCGCAACGCTTCAAAGTATCTGCCAAGCAAATGCTGCCTTCGTTTGGAACCATTACCGCCAGAGAAAACTATGCAACGTCTTTGGCAGATGCCGTGTATGTAGATGTAGCCATTGCTAAAAGAAAATTGGTTGCATCTATTTCGCAGTCTTATTATAAGCTCTATGCGTTGAAAGCGAAACAAACGATTTTAGTCGAAAATATGTCATTACTTAAAACCTATGAAACCCTAGCATTAACTTCTGTGGAAGTTGGAAAAGCTTCGGTGGTAGATGTGTTGCGATTGCAAATGCGAAAAAATGAATTGAAGCAACTCAATCAGGTTTTAGAACACGACTTTTTGGCGGAACAAACCAACTTCAATAAACACCTCAATCGGGACAAAGACATCGCAGTCAAAGTAATTAATTATTTAAAAATCCCAGAACATACTATTGATATGCATGCCGATAAATTGACCCTACATCCTGAGTTATTAAAGTATGATAAACTTTACGAATCCGTTGAAAAATCAGAATTATTAAACCAAAAGAAAAGCAGTCCAATGTTTGGGTTTGGGTTGGATTATGTCAATGTTGAAAAAAGGCCCGATGTGAATTTTAGCGATAATGGAAAAGATGTTTTGATGCCGATGGTGTCCCTTTCGATTCCAATTTTTAATTCTAAATACAAGTCTAGGACGAAACAAAATAAGCTTCAAAAACAAGAAATTACATTCAAAAAACAAGAACGCTTAAATGCCTTAGAAACCCTTTTGGATAACGCTTTAAAACAACGTAATAGTGCACGAATAAGCTATGATACGCAAGTAAAAAACCTAAAGCAAGCCAAGTATGCTGAAGACATTTTAATCAAAAGCTATGAAACAGGAACAATCGATTTTAACGATGTGCTTGACATTCAAGAATTGCAATTAAAGTTTCAAATGAATCAGGTGGAATCTATAAAAATGTATTACGTACAAACTGCGGTTATTAATTATTTAACAAATTAAAGACATGAAAAAATATATAATTTACATCGGAATATTAGCTGTTGGATTGTTATTAGGATGGGTTCTTTCTGCAAATTTCTCCAACGAAGAAACAGCACACAATCACGCTGAAATGACTGAAACAGATCAAATGTGGACCTGCTCGATGCATCCACAAATCATACTTCCTGAAGCAGGCGATTGCCCTATTTGCGGAATGGATTTAATTCCTGCCGAAACAACTGCAATGGGTTTAGCCGCAGATCAGTTTAAACTGACCGAAAACGCCATGGCATTGGCCAACATCCAAACGTCTGTGCTTGGTGAGGGTGTTATGAAAAACAGTGGAGTGAAGTTATCAGGAACCATTGTTGAAAATGAAGAAGCCAATGCCGTTCAAGTGAGTTATTTCTCTGGGAGGATAGAAAAACTGAATGTCAATTTTACGGGTGAAAAAATACGAAAAGGTCAATTGTTGGCAACGGTGTATTCTCCAGAATTGTATGCGGCTCAGCAAGAATTAATCACGGCAGTGTCTTTAAAAGAATCCCAGCCAGCATTGTATAACGCAGTGCGAAATAAACTAAAACTATGGAAACTTTCTGACGCTCAAATCAATCAAATTGAGACCACTAAAAAAGTCAAAGACAACGTGCCAATTTATGCGACATTCTCTGGAACGGTTTCTGAAAAATTAGTAGCACAAGGCGATTATATCAAACAAGGTCAAGCCTTATTAAAAATAGCCAACCTCAATACGGTTTGGGCAAATTTTGATGTATATGAAAATCAAATTGATCTATTTGAAAAAGGACAAGAAATCTCAATAACGACGAATTCGAATCCAAAAAAAACATTCAAAGCGAAGGTTAGTTTTATAGATCCTGTTTTAAATTTAAATACAAGAACCGTAAAATTAAGAGCCGTTTTAAACAACAAAAACAATCTGTTTAAACCAGGCATGTTTGTGGGAGGGGTTGTTAAGAGAACGCAAGCTTCGGCTATGAAAACACTGTTAAAAATCCCAGCGTCTGCTGTGTTGTGGACAGGCGTTCGATCAGTTGTATATTTAAAACAGAATGGTACCGAGCCCATTTTTGAAATGAAAGAAATTGTATTGGGAACAAAATTAGGAGATTCTTATGAAGTCGTTAAGGGACTAAATCCCGGTGATGAGATTGTGACGAATGGTGCTTTTACCGTTGATGCTGCCGCACAATTACAAGGTAAAAAGTCGATGATGAACAAAACGGGTGGCAAAACAATGACAGGCCATGAGGGTCATTTGGGGATGATGGGAACGATGTCTGATATGGACAGCCCTTCCCTTATCAATGAACGAATTAAAGCATCAAAAACGTTTCAAAATCAATTAAAAAAAGTGTTTGATAGCTATATTCTTTTAAAAGATGATTTAGTCAACGATGATTCGGAGGCAGTTATGAAAAACGCCAAAATGGTACTCGCTGATTTAACGGAGGTTGATACGAATCTATTAAAAAACGAAAATGCACTCACAAATTGGATGTCTTTGGGTAAAGAAATTAAAAATGCTGCTATTTCTATTTCAAATTCAAGAGACATTGCAGTGCAAAGAAGTCAGTTCAAACCGCTTTCCTCCTACTTAACAAGTGCGATTGAACGTTTTGGGGTAAATGAAAAAATATACCAACAATTTTGCCCTATGGCGGATAACAATAAGGGAGCGTATTGGCTGAGTAAAAAAGAAAAAGTAGTGAACCCTTATTTTGGACAAGCGATGCTGAAATGTGGCGAAGTAAAACAAGTCATAGAATAAATTGAAAACAATTAATAATAATTAAATTTAGACACCATGAGAAAAGTAATTTTAAGTTTGACTGTGATTGCAGCAATCGGATTATTAAGCTGTAAAAAGGCTATTAAAAAAGAAACAACTGCTACAAAAGTTGTAACTATTTCAAATCAATCACAAATGACAAACCTTAGTTTTGGAGTCATAGGAAACTGTGGGATGTGTAAAAAAACCATTGAAAAAGCGGCGAACAAAGTTGAAGGGGTCGCGAACGCAACCTGGGATGTAGACAAAAAGAAAATCGACGTTGCTTTTGATGCAACTAAGACCAATGAGATGGAAATTCATAATGCCATTGCAGCGTCCGGCTATGACACCGACAAGGTTGCGAGCGATCTGAATGCATATATTAATTTACCAATGTGTTGTCAGTATGACCATGATATGACATTAAATAATTCAGAGGAATGATTTAATACTCAAGGGTTTTGTAGTATTTAAAGAAGTTATTCAATCGATACTTGATACCTATTTGGTTTATGTATGATGAGATGTGGAGCGTTTAGACGTGTATTTTTTTTTCATTTAGAAATTCTAGCAAATTAGGCCTCAACTTAAGGAATTACCTCCCCTTTAAATCCTGTTCGTGTCATTTCTCCCCAATCTTTTTTCTTCCTATTGAAGACAAAATTAAAATTGCCTTTTACGGAAGACCACATAACATAAGGATGAAAAACTAGAGGCTCAAGTAAAACAATAATGATAAGTTTAAATAGAACTCCTTTTTTTGAATATTGGTGATAAGTAAGTTCTTCACTAAGAATTGATAATGCAGAAAACATGACAGCAAATGCATACACAGCTGTTGTTAATAATATAAAATAGTCCCAGTTTACTAAGTTAAAAACAATTAAAAAAATAAAATAAACGATTGCTATAAACTCTACTATAGGGGCTAGCCATTCATAAAAAAACCAATACGGATAGCTGATGACTCCTAAAATTCCATAGGACGAATTAAAAAATATATTTTTGTGAATTATTAAGGTCTCTATCAAACCTCGCGTCCATCTGTTTCGCTGGTTTCCTAAAATTTTATAATTTTCTGGGACTTCTGTCCAACAAAGAGGGTCTGGAATATAAACTACTTTATACTTTTCTCCTTTTTCATCCATGTACTTTCTAATTCTTGTCACCAGTTCTAAGTCTTCCCCTACAATTTTATTATAGCCTCCAGCAGCAATCATTGTTTTTCTATCAAAGAGTCCCAAAGCTCCTGAAACAAGTAATAATCCATTTAATTTGCTCCATGCCATTCTCCCTAAAAGAAAAGACCTCATGTACTCTAATACTTGTGATTTAGCTAAAAACTTTTTTGGCAACTTAACCTCTACTAGTTTTCCGTCTTTTATAACACATGAATTGGCAACCCTAATAACGCCGCCAGCAGCAATTACCTTTTCTTCATTTTCATTCTCGAGAAATGGTTTGACCATTTTTAATAATGCATCTGGTTCAAGGATACAATCTACATCGATACAGGCAACTAAATTGTTGTCACTTATGTTGAGTCCTAAATTTAAAGCATCTGCTTTGCCTCCATTTTCTTTATCGATAACTAAGAGTCTTTTAAAAGCAGGTATTGTGGATCGATAGACAGCTCTAACTTTTTTGGTAGGGAGTTTTTTATTAAATGAATAATTCACTTTTGTAAGTGCATATGCTTCAATTAATTTACCTAAAGAATCATCTGTACTTCCATCATTAATTAGAAGTACTTCATAATTTACATATTGGATGGAAAGTAATGATCTCACATTTTCTATAATAGTCAGGGATTCATTATAGGCTGGTGCTATTATAGATATTGTGGGTGCAAATGGGGATGCTAAAATTTTAGTGTAGTTAACAAAACTATTTTTTTTTAAGTAGTGATTTGTTTCTATCGCAGAGATCACGGACAGTATAATATAGGATAGTGCTAAAATAGCTCCATATAGTAAAATACCATTGCTTAAAAAATTTAGGATTAGTTCGTTTTTAAAAAACATATTAGATATTTATTTAGATTCTTCTAGGACATGTAATAAAAGAATTTGTTGTTTTGAGGTTAGGTTTGGTTTAATTTCTTCAAGTTTTTGTTTTCCTCCAATATCTTTAATCGATCTTAATACTTGAATATTTGTTTCGTAATCATAAATTTTTAATTGTTCCGCTAAAAAAGGACTATTTTTGGTGTCGGCTATTTTCCCAAATAATTCTATTATTTTTAGTTTTACTGCTTTGGTGCTTTTAAAATAATTTCTTTTGAGGATGGTCAATGAATCGTTTATTTGGAGATCTCCTAAGACTACTATTGTTTCAATTTTTATTTTTTCATTTCTATGATTTAGAAGCTGTAATAAGTTGTCTTTCAGGGAAATTAAATTAAAAACTCTGATAATTTTAAGCACAAATAAGATCACTGAATCGTTTTCAGACCTAAGAAGTATTTCGAGTGGTGGCATCTGATTTCCATTAAAATGTTGAATTGTTTCTAACAAAAGAAGTTGTTGCCACTCTGATAAATGGTAAGTAAGGGTATTCAGAAAGTTCAGTGCTTTAAACCCTTCAATTTTCACCAAAGCTAATTGTGCTTCTCTTCTTAAAATTTTATTAGGATGTAAAGTAAGTAAGGCAATTTCATTTGTAACATTTTTTATTTTCATATCCGAAAGCTCTCTAATACCTGTAATTTGGACATTCCATTTTGAGCTTTTCATTTTTTTTATGGAATCGTTCACCAACTCAAGTTCCACATAGAGCATTTTAAGTTTATCTGCTATATCTCCTGTCATATCTTCATGGATTTTAAAGAGTGTCTTAAGCAGAATAGATTTGTCAAATTTATTTTTAGTAAAGGATTCAAATTTTTTCATGCTAATTAATTCTTCATCTTCGTTGGAAAACAAAAAATCAGAAAAAAGAGCTTGAAATTTTTGAACTAACTCATTTTCTTTCAGTTGATTTCTCTCTCTTCTGTATCGAACTCTAAATGCAGCTATAAAAACTAATATTGAGATGGTTATAAATACAATTATAATTGTACTTATTATCGTTAAAAAACTTGTCGGACCAATTAGTATAAGTTGATTCATAGTATTATATATAATTTACATATTCCAACCTGAAATAAGCGATAGAAATTGGTTTTTAATGTGACCTAATTGCCATTTAATAATTGTTCTTCTATATGTGCTCGTCTTTTTTTTATAAATGGCTTTAAGCCCGGTATAAATGCCCCAGGATCATTAATATCTCCTATGGATTGCTCTATGTTTATATCAAATTCTCTATTTGTATACATTTTTAAGGAATCGGTATAGACGCTTTCATTAATAAGTAATTTTAACGATTCAATTTTTTTGTTAAATTTTTTAGGTACAAAATAGTCTAACACTTCATTTTCAATAATCTTTCTATAGGATTCTTTAATCTTTATATTTTCTTTTAATAGTTTAGTGACTAACGGATGCCTTTTATCATCTTCCTTCACATAATAAATATCTAATGCTAGCATTTGTTCCAAAGTAAAATTTGGAGACCATGCACCAAAACTGTAATTGCCATCATAATTTATCCATTCAAACTTGGCTGTTTTAGTATTATAGTATAAATAAAAATTATGAGGATAGTATATATTATAAGCATCTACATTAACTAAGACGTTGTTGACGGCCCAAGCTTTTAAACAGTTTTTAATATTGAAAATGCCTCCCAGTGCTGTTTCGTACATTTCATCGGACCCTTCAAAATTATTAATGATGTTTAGAAAATGTATCAATTGTTTAGTAGAATTTGTCTTTGCACCACTTTTAATCTTATATTTTCGAGTATAACTAAGACTGTCTTTACCATGCCAATCTAAATAAGCCTGGGGCTCCCCTTTTATAAGTGCTCCTTTTTTATTTCCAAAGTTCCTTTCTAGAAAATTTTTATCGATCTCCTCTACCATAAGATAAAGTCCCCAATATTGATTATTGATATATACTTTGGCATACGCATTTTTTTGAGATGGAACTCCTACATCATGCAAAAAATCTAGATAAAGCTTTTCTCGCATAAATGTTGGGTCTTTAAAATTATTGTTCAAGTTTATTTCTTCATATCCCTGAAATTTTTGCCCTTTAATAAATTTATCAAAATTAATTTTTAATGATTTCTTGTTGGATGGGTAGTGTTTATAGGACGATTCTCCTTTAATTTTAACGCCTACATTATAACTGTATTGACCATCGATTACGACATCTCCTTTTAGATATGTTTTTTTTTCAAACAAGTTCTCTTGCGTTTTATAATGCACCAAAGAATCCCAATATTCTGATTGCTTAAATTGTATTCTCACCTCATGTACAACAGCATCATTAAAAAGAGAAACTTTATTAAAAAGCAGTTCTTGGTGGACATCAGCTTGGTTTTTAAAGTTTTCTTTTTTTGAATAAAACCATAAAGAGGTGCTCACAATGCCTACTAAAAGTGGAATACAAAGGCAAACAACGATGGTTAATTTTTTCATTAGTATTTATTTTAAAAACTTCAAGAATTCAATAGGATACTTCCCATTTTACGAGTCTTTTTTTTGTAGTTCCATTTAGGGTTTTAACTTCTACAATTTTAATTCCTATTTTACATTCTAAATCTGAAAAACTCCGCATTTGCTCAAAGCTTTATGTTCTTTAATTTCGTGTAATTATTTAATTAAAAATTAGCGATGAGTCCTCCAGAAAAACTGTATCTACTTGAGTAATCTCCTAAACTAAATTGAACTTCTTCTAAAAAATACCCGATTCTAAAACGCGCTCTAACTAATGGGGAAAGTGTTTTTTGAAACCCAAAACTTCCTTTATAGGATTTTAGTTTATATAAACTCTCGTCATTTACAAGCCTTCCCCTCTCATCAGGAGAAACACCCATTCCGACTGTTAAAGCAATAAAATTATTTGCATTTTTTAAATAGTTTCTAACAATAAAATTGATCGAAGTTGAAGTTCCATACGATTTTGGTGTTATGTAAGGACGTAATGAAAACCAATAATTTTTATAGTATTTCCCTATTGAACCTGTTATTATTTTTGGATTAGAAGCCGAGAATTCTAAATACCGTAATCCAACAGAAAATTCGAAACTTTTTGGCAGCTTTTGATGCAGTTCAACGCCATATCTGCGGGACGGAAAAAGTGAAGAATAGGAAATCCCAAAATTAAGATAAGCGTAAGTACCACTCCGAATTCGGGGATAGGCATCTATTTCGTATTGCATTCCTTTTTTTTCAAAACGGTTTGCTAAGCTGGCTCTCCCTATAATCATTCCATATTTTGTTTTTTTAGATAAAGTAACATTGAGCAAGTGTCTTTCGGAAAAAATTTTGTTGAACACATTTAATTCGTAGGTAACCGATGCAACATTTATTTTTTGCGCGATTTTCAACTTTTTGTTAAGTTCATTAGCACCCTTGTGAGATGGATTTAATTCCAAAAGCTCTAAAAGGGTTTGAGAGGCCATAGCTGTTCTATCTAATTTATGAAGTACTTTAACTTTTTGAAACAGATATTTCTCGTTAACGGGATACGAATTTAGCGCCGTATTAAGGTATTCTAGGGCCTCTATATTTTTATCTGACCAAACTTCTACATTAATAATAGCTTCAAGAGCTTCTTTATGCTTTGGCTTTTTTAAGAGTACTTTTTGTAACTCTGTTCTAGCTGCTTCATAATTTTTTTCCCATGAATAAATTCGTCCTAAATACACTCTTACATCATAATAATTAGGTTTGTCTTCTAATATTGATTGACAGACTAGCACTGCCTCCCCCTTCTGCTTCATGGAAACGAGCCTTTTGATATCGTTATAGCTATGTGATTGCTTTTGCGTTTTCTGTGCAAACAGAGTGCTTGAAATCGCTATTAAGATCAGGGTTAATACATTTCTCCAATTAATTAACCAATGGTATTTCATTCTTCGTGAGTATTAAATTTGTTACATCATTTTTTTAAGCCTAACGATTAACTCATTTGGGCTAAACGGTTTTGCTATAAAATCATCGGCCCCTAAATTAAATGCTTCTAAAACCATTTCTTCTTGACCGGCCGAAGAAATTAGAACTATGGGGATTTCATTTTCATATTCATTCTTTATAAACCCAGTGAGTTCTAAACCGCTAACAAAAGGCATCATAATATCTGAAATAACTAAATCAGGATGGTCAGATTTAATGATTGATATTGCATCTTTGCCATTAGTTGCTGTCAAAACATGATAGCCTTCCTTTTTTAACCTAAATTCTAAGAGTGAAAGTAACATTTGGTCATCCTCAACAAGTAATATTTTTTTAGTTTTCATTTTTTATTTCATTTATTGTATTGTGCAATGAAACAGACATTTGAGTAAATATTTTTTCAGATTCAATTAGTAGGTTTAAAATTTTTGAAAGTTCTCTTTCTTCTTTGCTCAAATCGTGAATTAAACTAATTTTATTTTGTAGTGGTTCTCTTGCAATCATACGAACATTAGAAATGATTTTATGAGATTCTTTATATATAGATTCAAAATCTTTGCTTTTTATTCCTGCTTTGACATTTATTAAAAAGCTTTCAAAATTGGCTATAAATGTGTTAATTAGAAATATAAAAAGATCATCATCACCCAACGATTCTTTTTTTAAGAATGATAAATCTACGTGATTATCTGTCTCTTTTTCTTCAGCTTCAACTATATTTTCATCTTCATTATCAGCTTTTTGTTTTGTATGATATATTATTTTATTATAAAGTGATTCTGGATTGAATGGTTTTGATATATAATCATTCATTCCCGTTTTTAGTGATTTCTCCTCATCGTTAGAAGACGCATCAGCAGTCATCGCAATAATTGGGATTTCACAAATAGGTGGCTTTAGCTTTCGTATCCTTTTTGTTGTTTCATAACCATCCATTTCTGGCATTTGAATATCCATTAATATTAAGTCATATATCGAATTTTCTATTTTTTCTAATGCGATGACTCCATTATCAGCAATATCAATATTACAATTCCAAGATTTCATTCGACTTTTTGCCAATGCCTGATTCATGAGATTATCTTCAACTAATAATATTTTCAAGTGTTTAAGACTAAAAACTTTAGGTTTATTATTCTCTTGTCCTAATAGTGAATTACGATCACCACTAACTTGTTCTTGTATGCATTTATTAAAGGGAATTGTAATTGTAAATGTGGTTCCTTTTCCTAGTGTGCTATCTAAATGTATTTCACCTTTCCTTTGATCAACGATCATTTTCACAATAGCAAGTCCTAATCCAGACCCACCGTATTTACGGGTCGTATCGCTTCTTGCTTGCGTAAAACGTTCAAATATAATTTTTTGAGCTTTTTCACTCATTCCAATACCCGTATCCTCAATTTTAAATATAATATTAATCGAATCATCATTTTCTATCTTATGTTTAACATACATATTTACTTCTCCCTCTTCTGTGAATTTAACAGAATTATTAATAAGATTAAGAAGGACTTGATTTAGTCTAGTAGGATCTCCATTGATATACCTAGGACATTTACTGTCAATAAATAGAGACAATTCAATGCCTTTCTTTTTGGCTTTATGCTCTATCATTTTAATTACCTGATCAATTAATTCTATAAGATCAAAATCGATACTTTCAAATATGAGCTTTCCGGATTCTAATTTTGAGGAGTCAAGGATGTCATTAGTTAATACCAAAAGAGTACTGCTCGATTTTTTAATTCGACCTAAAAATTCATTCTGATCAGGATTTAGTTTGGTTTCTAGTAAAAGGTCAGTAAAACCAATAATACTATTCATTGGTGTTCTTATTTCATGGCTCATGTTTCTTAAAAACTCCTCTTTGATTTTTACTGAGTTTTCTGCTATTTTTTTCGCTGCGATTAAATCAGCTTCAACTTTTTTCTTTTCTGTTATATCTGCCCGAATTGCGATGTATTGGATCGGTTTTCCTTTATCATTAAAAAACGGAACAATGGTCGTATCTACCCAGTAATAACTACCGTCTTTTGCTGAATTTTTAACCTCTCCCTTCCATATCTCACCTGACGCAATAGTTTGCCATAAATTTTTTATAAATTCCTTGGGATGGTACCCTGAATTAATAATCTTATGATCTTTTCCAATCAATTCTTCTCTACTAAATTTTGAGATTTGACAAAATTTATCATTAACGTATGTAATTTTCCCTTTTTGATTTGTGATCGCGACAATAGCAGATTCATCTAAGGCCATTTTTATATTCTCTATCTCTTTTACAAGTATATTTTCTTCTGTATGGTCTTTGCCTATAGCTAAAAGTGTAACGTCTTGTTCAATATAGACCATTTTCCAAGAAATAGTTTTGTGTAGCTTATCCCGATTAAAATATTTAGAATCAAATGATATCTCTTCATTGTCTTTTGAGAGCGATGCTATTTTTTTGAGGACTTCTACGGTTTCTTTTGGATCTAAAAAATCAAAAAATGTTTTTAATAACAGGTTCGATTCTAAATATCCTGACATTTCAATAAATGAGTTATTTACATATTTAAAATGACCATTAATATCTATAATACAAATGACATCAGATGATGAATTTAAAAAAGTCTCTAAAGTATTTAGGTTATTCAGGTTTTTAACAATTAATTTGGTTTGGTTCAGTATTTTCAAAGCATCTATTTTTAATTACATTTAATAATTACTTACTATTTGAAATAACCATAAATTTACTTATACTGTTTAGTCTTTGTTAAACAGAACAGACGAAATGCATTAATGTGTAGATGAATCGCTGTATATCTAATACAACTCGAAACCGCTCGTTGTAAACTAGTCGTGTTTAGAAGTTCCTTTAACTTTATAAAAAAAATGAATAAATTGTTTCATTAAATTAATCAATATAATTATTCAAAGACTCTATAACACCCAATGCCGCTCGTTCACCAGAAATCATAGCAGCATTCAAAGAGGCATTTAATTGCGTGTCTCCAGCCAAAAACACACGACTTGTTAAACGGGTTTCAGAGGGTAGCATTTCATATTTTAAATTCGCTAATTTTGGCAGTGCCCTCGCGATGTTGTACAGTTTAATGAATTGCGTCGATGAAATGCCACAGAGCGCTTTTAACTCTCTTGTAACCGCTTCGATAAGGGCTTTTTTAGAAAGGCCCTGATCCTCTATGACCGTCACAGACAGCAGTTCTTTTTTAGGTTTTGAAACACTTTTTAGACTGCTATTGTAAAAGATGTTATTTATGAAGGTTCCCGTTTGAGGAATAAGCCCAATTAATTTTTTATCAATAGCTCTTGTTTCCGTTTCAAAATATAAGGTCGTGCAAGATTTCCAATCAGTCGATTGATTTTTTAAATTAGAAATCAATCCACTTGCTTCAGTGGCAACGATAGTATACTGACTTTCTAATTGCGTGTCATCACCAAGAGTGATAATTCCATCTTTGAGCGCAGTAACTTTCGTATGATACTTAAAAGTTGTGGTCTTTAGAGTCTTTAATAATTGCTTTGGAATCGCCTCCATACCCGCTTTTGGAATGGTTGCATGCCCTTCACCAAACATTTTATATACGAATTCAAACATTCTACTCGACGTTTCTAATTGGGTTTCAATAAAAATTCCACTGAAAAATGGCGTAAAAAAATCTGTAATAATGTCCTTTGAAAAACCAAAATCCGTTAAATATGCCAGAGTCGATTGTTCTGTTTCAGAAAATATAGCAGACATTGATTTATTCTTTAACTTTTGGTTTAATTTCAGTATTTTAACTTTATCAGATAAATTCCCTATTCCTGATAAAAGAGTGGGAAACAGTAACGAAATATCTCTTAATGGATCGCCTATTATTTTTTGGTCATCCCCTTTAAAAATAGAGGCACCTGGTAAAATTTTTTGTAATTCTAAAGCATCGTAATCTAGATACTTCTGAACCGCTGGGTAGGCTGTGAGCAGTACTTGAAAACCATGGTCCAATTGATATCCATCAATGATATCGGTTTTGACGCGCCCTCCGACGCGATCCGACGCTTCAATAACCACTGGATGATAGCCATGATTTTCTAAGACGATGGCGGCGATAAGACCACTAACTCCTGCACCAATAATATGTATTTTATAATCTTGTTTATTCATTAGTAATAATCACTTATGTTATCACCTCGCATTTACATGTGTTTGTAAGAGGCGTTGTTTTTCTTTCTGTACAGCAGGATGATTTTTATGTCCCCATATTTTGTCTCTTGCAAGGCGTGCACTCTCTTGTAAGTCGACGATTGGGAGTGGGTAGTCTTCCCCAATAAGTACACCACAAAAGGTTTGTTCCATCGCGGTCATGTTCCAAGGTTCATGAATATGAGCAATTGGCACCTCCCTCAATTCTGGAATCCATTTTTTGATAAAGATCCCTTCGGGGTCATGCTCTTGTGAATTTTTCACTGGGTTGTATAAACGAACTGTATTAATTCCTGTGGTCCCTGCTTGCATCTGAAACTGCGGATAATGTATGCCGGGTTCATAATCTAAAAACTGTCGCGCCAAATGGTAGGTGCCTTCTCTCCAGTCTTGATCGAGATTTAGTGTTAAAAAAGAAACCACCATGGCACGCATTCTAAAATTGATCCATCCCGTATTCTCCACAGCACGCATGCACGCATCGATCAATGGAACCCCTGTAGTACCCGTTTTCCAAGCTTTTATAAACGCTTCATTTTTTTCGTGTTCTAAAAGCTCATAGCCGTTATTAATACAATCGGTTTCATAGCGACACTCCACTTCAAATTTTTGAATAAAATGACAATGCCAGTGCAGTCGGGTCAACATCGCCGAAAACGCCTTGCTGTTTTTAGTACCGTTTGGATGTGTGCCAATAAACTGAAAAGCTTGTTTAATACTCATATTGCCCCAAGCCAAATAAGGAGACAGCCGACTGCAAGCGGTCCTGCTTTCGGTTGGTTTTGAAATGTGTTTTTGGTAGTTAAACCCTCGCTGGTTGGTAAATGATTTTAAATACCGCCATGCATTTTTTTCTCCAGCTGGTTGGTATTGCTTTGGGTATTTTTTTAATTGCGTTTCTAATTTTTCAGGCATTAAAAAAGAAGGTTCTAAGGGGGCTTCTTGCGATACAGAATAGGTGTTTTGAATTACAGATTCATGCATTTTCACATGCCATTGTCGGTTCCAATTATCTCTATTTTTAATGCCTCTTAAAATGCCATCCCGTTGAAATTCTTGCCAGTTAATTTGATGTTTTTTACAGTAATTCTTAATTTTTTTGTCCCGTTCCCAAGAGCCTTGAGTACCACTTTCTCGATAGCTAAAAAGGGTATTGATATCAAAACAGTCTTTAAGATGTTTAAAGATGTCAACGGCTTCTCCATAAAACACTTCGACCTTTCTGTTAAAAGGTTTCAAGGTCTTGTTTAAGGCGATGATAGAATGATATACAAACTGTAAATGTCGAGGGCTTGTATCTGGGTATTCGATTCTAGAAGGTTCAAATAAATAGACGATTCGATATGGGATACCTGCACGCTCTGCCTTCAATAAGGGGGCATGATCTTGCGATCGAATGTCGCGTTTTAACCAAACAATATTTTGGGGTTGACTTTTCAGAAACGTGTTTTTTTGATTTAAATCCGTGTATTTGATCTCTTAATTAACTAAATCTTGTTTGTTTATAACAAGGAGATAAAGATATAATATGTTTGACTATTACTTCTTAATTTTAAACATAAATAATCGCCCAGATGTAATTTAATAGCACATCTAACGCATCGTATACCCACTACGTTCTGTATTTCGTGATCTTATTATTGAATAGAAAAAGTTACTTTTCCTTTTAATCCGTTTACAGACCGTATATTTGCCAAAACATTATACACGACCCTAAAAAGTCCTCTATTTAATTTCTATGCCTTTTAAAAAATTACATTCTGATATCCGAGAGAAACTAGCGTCTTTAGAAATCATAACGCCGACGCCGTTTCAGGTCCGTAGTATTCCTGTCATCAAAAGCGGATCAAATGTGTATTGTATCGCCCCTAAAGAGAGTGGAAAAACAACGACCCTGATACTAACGACTTTGCAAAAATTGAAATGTGAGGCAGATGGAAATGCCCCAAGAGCGGTTGTTCTTGTGGAAAATAAAGAGCGTGCATTAGAACTGCATGAGGCCTTTTTGTCCTATACCAAACACAATTCCTTACGTGTTTATGTCGGCTATGAAGAGCTTCATATTGATATTCAGAAATCTGAAATTTATGAAGGTGTTGACATTCTTATCACGACCCCAAAGACCATGAACAAGTTGTTCTTGTTAAATGGCGTTGGCACTTCTAAATTAAAAATATTTAGTATTGATGACGCTGAGTTCCTCATTCAAAATTCTGCATATACAGCACTCATGTCGATCACTCAAAGTATTCAAAAATGTCAGTTTGTACTTTATTCAGAAAAAATGCACCCAGTACTCAAGCGCTTTCAATCCTATTTTATGGAATATTCTAAAATAATCGCTTCTTAGTTAGACTGCCGATCTATATCGATACAAAATACGACGTCAAAATGATACCGAAATTACATTATATCTCTCAAGGAAATTCGCCAAAAGAACACCTTGATCATATCCAAAAAGCCTGTGCTTCGGGTGCAGAATTAGTAGTTTTAGATTTACAAGATAGTTCAGAAAAAAAATATTTAAAAATAGCGAAACAAGCAAGAGAGATCACGGCTCATTTTCAAACACGTTTAATGATAAGCGCACATTATAAAATTGCAAAAGACCTAAAAGTAGATGGGATCCATTTGGATGAAACGACCCTCTGCCCTACGACTCTTAGAAAAGAGTTGTTTTCTTGGCAATTGATTGGAGCGACTGCAAACGCCTTGCAAGACTGCGAAACCTTCATCGAAAAAGAAGTCGATTATATCTATTTAGCGCCTTTCAGTGCTACTGAAGATACGCAAAGCACTGTGTTAGGCTTAAATGGTTTTACGGCTATCCTAGAAGCTTTACAAACAGAAACCCCTATTATTGGCGTTGGAGGCATCACAACAACCGATGTCAAAGCCATTCTTGAGACCGGAGTTTCTGGCGTAGGCGTTTCTGAACAAATCACTCAAGATTTTAATACGATTAAAATATTCAATCAGTTACTCACCGGGTCTTCAACAGAAGAACAACGACATTCGTTTCTATAAAATAAATTTAATAACTTTTAGACGTCATAAAAAAGCCTAGGAAAGCAATTACAAATGCTGACCTAGACTTTTTTAATAATAGAATAAGACTACTAATCTTTTATGTATGAGTTACTAATGAAACAACTCTTAGAATAATAGTTATTTGATAATTAACCTTTGAGTTGTAAATTGCTTTTTAGTATCATCTAAAATATTCACTAGATATATTCCTGGTGAAATACTAGAAATATCTAAAGTAACACTCTTTAAATTTGTTTGAAATTTATGATTCTTATTCAAAACCATTTTACCTTCTAAACTAAACATTTGTATCACAACTTGTGAGTTCTCAAACCCTCTCAACTTTAAATTAACAAAGTTTTTAGCTGGATTAGGAAAAATAACAAGGGCCTCAACGTCTTTGGTTTTGTCCACTTCTAAAGTTGGATCAATGATCGTAAAATCTAATATTCCAGAGCCCCAAGATCCAAATCTAACCGTTGAGATGGATTCAATATAATCTACATCCATAGCATTAAAAAACCCAATCCCTTCAGCAATTGAATACCATGTTAAATCGTCAACTACAAAAACATAAGGACCTATATCTGTACCTGCAAAAATATATTTGTTGTCAGGAGTCGCAATCATTCCTCCTGTTTGGGCGTCAGATCCTGACGGAAAATCACCTGTTATATCTATCCAACTCGTACCTCCGTCTTTTGAAAGAATGGAGCCAATGTTATTATTACTTGGGCCACAGAATAATATCCAGTCATCATTATTTGGTAATACGACGCCACTTCCAATGTCTCCATTTCCCCAGCCTCCATTAGTTTGAGAAAAAGGAGTTGATATTGCGTCTCCAAAAGTATCTCCTCTGTCATTTGATATAAAAACGTTTCCATCCTGAAGCATGAAAAGTTTATTAGGATTAGTCCATGCTTGTGCAAGTGCAGCGACTTGATTTGTTCCTTTATCAATAGTATGTGCCGTTAAATTAGTTCCATCAACTGTAGCTCTATCCAAACGTTTTTTTAGAAGCCACATTCTTTTATCTGGTTGGTCATGATCTATATAAGTTTGAACCCATCCCATTTCGGTGTCATTAACAAGATCTATTGGAGTAGCAGAGTTAAAACCTCTGTTTATTTGACCAACAGATTTAAAACTATTGTCGCTATTGTAGGCTCTAACAGGCGCATAAACATTATTTCCTCGTCTATCCCATTTCCAAACATAGTCTCCATCATAACTGTCTAGTGGGGGACCATCGCCACCAATGCTCTGATAAAAGTCTAATTGATCTCCGCTAGTTCCAGGGATAATACTTTGACTTCCCTGATCTTGAGTACTGAAATTAATATGATCCGGATCATTTTTACCTGTAAAAACATTTTCTCTGTATACGAGAGGGTTAATAGTGTTTATAACATTTAGATTAATATAATGTGCATTTGCATAATCAGAATTGTTAAAACTAATCCCTGATTCAGGAAAATCGGACCATTCTTTATAAGAAATAAACAAACCACCATCAGAGCATCTAACTGAAAATAATTCATCTGAAGCATTGTAAAAGAATTGTGAAGCTTGAAAATCTGGATGATAATTAAATCGAATGCGATTATAATAATCTTGCGCCTCTAAGTTTGTGCCATTTTGATAACATCCCCAGCAATTGGCACTCGCTTCAGTTGTGTTCAATCCATCAAGGGATATTATAGGATTTGCGTAGCCTGCAATAGAAATAGATGGGTTTTCTGGATGAACACCAAGAAACATACCAGCATCCATTTTGTCTGTTGGATTACCATACCAACTTCCAGCTGGCGTTTTTTGTGTCCAACTGACACCTTCATCTGTTGAAACCCAATACTCACCAAACTCAGTTGCATACAAAAGACGAGCATCTCCTGAGATACTAAATGCTTTATTGCCGTGCGAGCTAGTGAGATAGGATCCTTTTAAATCGAATTCCGCTAAACTATTTAATTTGTAAAAAGAACCTTCTCTTGCTAAATAGACTGATGCTGCTGATTTATGTTTGTTATATCTAGGGGTATATAAAAAAGAATTTTTAGTAGTATCAAAAGTTTTTAGTGTATTAAAGCTGACTCCAAAATCTGTGGAAACGAAAATCGATGTATTGTCTGTAACATATATGGTGTGATCTTCTTGTCTATTTATAATAGAACTCGTATTTGCTTCTGACAAGCCGGTAGATTTTGTCCAAGTTTCTCCTTCATCGTCTGAATAATATAACGGACCATTTTCTATATGAGCGACCAATCGTGTCGTATTATCAGAGATGGTAAATGCAAATAAATTTTGATATCTATTTGGCCAATTGGCTGTTAATAATTCAAAATCATCTCCACCTGTTTGTGTTGTTTGGTTATAAATCGTTCCTTTAAAAATATATGATTTTGAGTTATATTCACCAGCGTAATGGTTAAGTGACACGCCGTAAATAATATCGGTACCATCTAGCATTTCAGCAAATCTAAAGGCGCCAGGCATATTTCTTGGACCTCTATTTGTCCAATCTCCTGTTAGTGCACCATCAGCGTACGTTGTGTTTTGAGCAGATTTAGCATATCTTTTTTTTGTGAAATTATCAGATTTTTCAGTTAATGTAGCTAATATTTGTTGATGACGTGCCGCTTGCTCGGGAGTCCAAATCGCTTTTTTATCTGGGTTATGCTCCTCTTTTTCCTGATTCAATGGCAGTTTGGAATTATCAAAATTGCACGAAATAAATAAGCTGGATAAGGTTAATAAGAATACTAACGAAGTTTGAAATTTTTTCATTTTTAAGAAATATAATATATGTTTAACAAAATTACAATATTATTAAACAATAATTTTAACAAATAAAATAAAAAAACATAGATTACTATGGTTCGTACCAAAATCATCTACCTTTGCCGGTATGCATGCACAAAACCCTTACACTGACCGTTACGATCTAAAACGATTAGCCACACATCATCCCAAACTTCAAAATCATATTGTTCTAAACCCATCTGGAGAAGAGACCATTGATTTTAGTAATTCAAGCGCGGTATATGAATTGAATAAAGCCATGCTTTTGGCCGACTTCAAAGTTGAGAACTATGAGTTGCCAATGGGCTATCTCATTCCTCCGATCCCTGGGCGGTTAGAATATTTGTTGCACATACAGGAGTTCCTTTCAGAAAAATTCAATATTGATAAAAACACAAAACTTCGAGGGTTGGACATCGGGACGGGTGCCAATGGGATCTATTGTATTTTGGGATTACAACATTTTAATTGGACCATGGTAGGGGCAGAATGTGATGCCAAATCAGTGGAAATAGCGAAGGCTAATATGCAACATACAAAATCATTAAAAAATAAAATTGAAATTCGACATCAAGAAAACAAGAGTTTCCTATTTAAAACTATAATTCATTCGGAAGAACAATTTGATTTTACCGTTTGTAATCCTCCCTTTCATTCGTCAAAAGAAGAGGCGTTTAGAGGATCTCAAAGAAAGCTTAATAATTTAGGACGCGAATTTGATAAAAAAGAAGTCGCCCTTAATTTTGAAGGCCAAGCCAATGAACTTTGGTGTAATGGTGGTGAAGCGCTTTTTGTCAAACGACTGATTAAAGAAAGTATCGCTTTTAAAAATCAGGTCAAAGTGTTTTCTACACTCGTTTCAAAATCAGAGAGTCTCTCTAGCATAAAAAAACAACTCACAAAAGCAACCGCAAACTTTGAGGTCTTATCCATGGATTTAGGCAATAAGAAAAGTCGGATTGTCTTGTGGTGGTTTGATACCGCTTTATAAGACAGTCACTCGTACTTTTTTCTTTTTGAGGCGTGTATTGTTTAAGGTCTCTACTAAGTCATTAGCGATCGCCTTAGGCACTGCTACAAACGCGCAATCTTGTTTTAACTCAATGGTGCCCAGCTGATCTTTGGTAATATTACCTTGTTTAAAAAATAGCCCTGCAATATCACCTTTCGAGATTTTATCTTTTCGACCTCCAGAAATAAACAGCGTTTCCCAAAACTGCGGCTTTCGAACCGCTTGTTTAGAAATGTTGATCCCTTTAGAGCCTTTAACATAGGATGGTAAGTTATCGCTTTCGCCTTTCAATACATAAGCCGTTCCTTTTGAATCGACGCGCGCAGCTCGCCCATTTCTGTGGATGAATTCTTCCTGAGCTCGCGGGAGTTCATAATGAATAATAAATTTTAACTCTGGAATATCAATCCCACGAGATGCTAAATCAGTCGCAATTAAAATCTGGTTGGTTCCGTTTCTGAATTTTATAAGGGCACGTTCACGGTCTTTTTGTTCCATCCCACCAGAAAAACAACTGTGGTTGATTTTATTTTTATCCAGAAAACGACTCACAATAGCAATACTATCTCTTAAATTACAAAAGATAATGCCATTTTGATTTCCGAGATATCCTATGAGTTCCAACAGACTAGGTAGTTTGCTTTTAGACGTTGATACTACAGTTTTAATCTCCAGCTTAGAAACCACTTTTTCATTGAGATAGTTGACGGTCGTGGGTTTATCCAGACGAACAAAACTTGGGACTTCTACACTTTGAGTTGCCGAGGTTAACACCCGTTTATTGATGTGTGGCAACTGGTTGATAATTTCTTTCATTTCTAACTCAAAACCATCTTCGAGCGATTTATCAAACTCATCTAAGATGAGTGATTTGATGCTTTTTTTAGAAAATCGATCGTTGCTAAAATGATCTGCAATACGCCCTGGAGTTCCTATTAAAATAGCAGGGACGTGTTTAATTTCAATCTTATCTTTAGACATGGGACGGCCACCATAAACTGCATTGACTTTAAAACCAGATCCCATACTACGGACCACTTGTTCAATTTGAATGGCCAATTCCCGGGACGGGACGATAATTAAGGCCTGAACATCGTTGCAATCGGGGTCCAATATTTTGATAATTGGCAATAGAAATGCCAAGGTTTTACCCGTTCCAGTAGGCGATAACAAAATGGTATTGGTGGTGTTATCAATTACATCAATCGCCTCTTCTTGCATTGGGTTTAAGACATGAATATTTAATTTCGTTAAAATATCGTGTTGTTGTTTGATGCTATTTGCCATAATAATTAGTTCTTTTTATCCTGTTTAGAAACGTCTATTTTGAATGATTTGACCCTGTTTGTGCCAAATAATTTGCCAATACTTTTTCTATTAATTCTTCTTTGGTCAGGTGATGAAATACGGTACTTACCTGTTCTTTGAATTTATCTGAAACGGTTCGATTGGGTTTGGTTTTAAATATTTTTTTCGCCCATAACAATCCGTTATTTTCTTCAATACTTTGTGCATCCCCTTTTTTGAATGCGCTAAATTTGATTCCCAATTCGCTTTCAAAATCAGCAATATCTTTAACTTCATCTTCTTGTAGAATGGTTAATGAAAGCCCCTTTGCCCCTGCTCTCGCCGTTCGTCCACTACGGTGTACATAAGCTTCAAACGTATCGGGTAAATGATAATTAACAACATAAGAAATTTCTTTTACATCAATTCCACGAGCAGCCAAATCGGTGGCTACCAAAATATCAATGTGGCCTTCTCTAAACTGCCCCATGATACGATCACGAATACCTTGGGTTAAACTTCCGTGTATGGATCCAGAAGAAAATTTATTGATGGCTAAATTTTTGGCTAATTTATTAACCGCTGCTTTCGTTTTACAAAATATAATACCGCGTTGTCCTTCTTTGCTACTTAAAAAATGCATTAAAATATTTAATTTCTCAATTGGTTCCACAACCATATAATGATGATCGATCCCTTGATGCCCTAATGTGCCCATGTCGGCTTCGATCTCTACGATATGTTTTGACATGTAATTTTGAACCAATTGTTTGATCGCTCCAGAAAGGGTTGCCGTAAATAGAAGTGTTCGTCTTGTTTTAGGAATATCTTTTATGATTTTCTCTAAATCGTCCTTAAAAGCCGTCACCATCTCATCAGCTTCATCCAGCACTAAATAGGTTACGTTTTTAATGTTAATAGCACCACGCCCCATTAAATCTAACAATCGACCAGGAGTTGCCACCACAATTTGTGTGGGTGTTTGTAAGCGTTCTATTTGTGGTTTTATTGGAATTCCGCCGCAGAGTGCTGCAATCGAAATATCAGGAATCTGCGCTGCATACGCCTGTAAATTGGCATGGATTTGTTGTCCTAGCTCTCTTGTTGGTGCAAGTATCACCACTTGAATTTCTGTGTTTTCTGTTTCGATTAATTGCAACAACGGCACTCCAAAAGCAGCGGTTTTACCAGTACCCGTTTTTGCCAGTGCGACCACATCATCTAGTTGATTGAGGATCACAGGAATGACTTTTTTTTGAATGTCTGTGGGAACAGAAATTTTCAAATCAGCTAATCCTTGTTGTAGTGGAAGGTTAATTCCTAAATCAGAAAATGGTTTTGACATAGCATTGTTTTATGCAAAGATAACGATACGAATTTCGAGAATCGTACAAACGCAAAGACTAAATGCCTTTTGATAAAGAATGTAAAGATACGTCTCGAGAGCTCGAAACAAACAACAGATGTATTAGGCCTCTTGAAGTGTGCGTTTTGATTTTCTGTAAATGTAATTTGGATAGATTGTACGTTTAGCAAAACGATTCAATTTATTAGAATTAATCATCTTAATATAAATTTGTTTCGTCACTCCAAAATACTCGTAAGTAGTGCCATCTAAAAAAGTGATTTCTAAAAGGAGTCCTTTATGAATGTAGTCTCCAATACCAGAATTGGTAATGGTTTCGGTATATTCCTCTAAGTTAGCGGCAATCGTTTCAGGAGCGATGCTGACTAAAAAATGATAGCCATCGATGATTTCACGACTTTTTAATTCGGCCTCTACGGCCTTAGAATCGCCATCTTGAAATTTATCGGGATGCCATTCTTTCACTAAATTTCGGTAACTCTTTTTAAGTATTTTAAGATCAATTTCTTTTTCAACACCAAATAGCTTCTTGTACTGACTGATACGCTTCATAGACTCTTTTTTAGAAGCCGCGAAGCTACACTTTTATTCTGAACTAGGAGGTTTAAATGAGAGCTCTTTTTTCATTGGGATTGAATACAAAAAAAGCCCATCATTAATGATGGGCTTTTAATAAAAACTTGAAAGTATATGTATTAGATAACTTTTACGTTTACTGCGTTTAATCCTTTGTTACCTTCTTGAAGATCGAATTCAACGGTATCGCCTTCGCGAATTTCGTCAACTAAACCTGAAATGTGTACAAAATGATCTTTTTCAACTCCTTCTTCAGTGATAAATCCAAATCCTTTAGATTCATTGAAAAACTTTACTGTTCCTTTACTCATAATAGTGTAATTAAATTTATAATATTTTTGCAAATATAGAATCTTTTATTAGATAAACAACTATATAACATCTTATTTTTAAATAAATTAAAAAAATGTACACTGTGTTGGGTGGATTAATTCCCTTGATATCTTCTTAAAAATAGATTATATAGGAATAAAACTATTATAATTTATCCCCATTCCAAGCTTCAAATGATTTTACAATTTTACCTTCATCATTAAATCGATGGTTCAACATTACTGGAATTGTAATCGTTTTAGTATCTGATTTACGCACAACTGTTAATCGCCACCAAGACTGTACAAGTCCTTTTTGAGAATCAAATTCATAGTATTTTATCCACTTATTATCTAAACTCTCAATCGTATAATTATTTAAAAAATCATTTTGAATACTTTTAAACTCCTCCATAGATAAATCATCAGAACCCCAATCGCTAAAAAGACCATCAAATGTTGCAGTTTCGTCAAACGCTTCAAAAAAGTGATCCATGTTTCCGTATTGTAGCGCATGCATCGATTTTCTTACGGTATTAATATTTGGATGATTCATGTAAATTTTCCCATCGCTCAAATGACTTCTGCTTTTCCAACTTTCCATAAAAGGAATTTGATTCATGTACGTACGAACAAATGAAATTTTATTTTCTGAATTCACACCATATTGAGTGTGTCTTGGTTGCGTGAATTTCACGCCTGTCATACCGCCGACTCCTGACATCGTTTCCCATGCTAAAACCCATGTTACACCCTTAAAATCATCATCACTGTACTCAATGGCGTCTGGGTATGCATTTGAACTACTTTTTAAAGAGAAATATCTGTTTTTCGTATTCCAAGCATCAATGTTTTGGATAAATTCTTCCTTTGTTTCTGGTTCTTGGTCTTTATTCATTCCATCTCCAGAAATACCTTTATAATTATCTGCAATAAGATTTTTTAAGGACTCTAAATCATTACTGTTTACAGCATCATACATTTGATTTACGACCTCAATTGCAGGATGATTAATGTAAATATTTCCATTTTTTTTCTTTTGAGCAAATACAAATACAGTACTTACTACTAAAAGTAACGTTGTTAACTTTGTTTTCATTTTGGTTAATTTTTTGGTTAGTTTTAAATTACAAGTAAAGATATAAAAATATACAGTTTTATAAAATAATTTAAAACATTATTTATGAATAGTGATTCACTAACAGGTTTGAAAAATAAAAAAAAAGCGTTTGACAAAAATTCTTTTGCAACTGTATTATCTCAATAAGATACTTTCAATTTGTAGAGAAAAACGTTCATTGGTTTTATTGCCAATTAAGAATGCAATTTGATTAATTGTATTGGCATTAAAATTAGGAAGCTCTAAAGACCTGCCTCTAAATTTTGGTAAAAAGCTATTCAAAGGAATCACAATCTCTTGCTTTATCCCAGTAGTTTCAAACGTTTTTACGTAGGAATGTCGTTGATTGGTAGATTCTTTTAATCTGAATTGATACGATTTTCCGTCCCCTTTTAGAGTTAGAACGATGGATTCATAGCCATTTGTTTTAATGCCATTGAAATCATATCTCAACGAAGAAAAACCCCCATTGTTTTCTGTTGTTACATAGCCATTAAACACACCAAATCCTTCTGAATCGAGCTCAAATTTTCCCTGAGACCTTCCTCCCATCACACGATCATCTACAACTTGCCATCCACTGGTAGAGACTCTGGGTTCAAATTTAAAAATAACTGAGGACGATTGGAATGTATTCATAACAAGAAAAAAAATAAAACTATAAAACATGGATAAGGACATTAAACTTTAGGGGTAACGGCTAAAATTTCATCAAAATTTTCCCTTAAATAAGCTCTTAATTTCTTCTTATAATCATCTTTGAGCCATGACAAAAAATTATGAGTACTCTTACTTATACATTTTGAATACCGATGAATCCTAAAATCAATATCATCTGTTAACAGCTTTACTAGATCTAATGCATCGTAAATATCTTCACTATTTTCAACACAAATAAGCGCATGTTGTTCTATAGAGCGTTTCAAAACTACTTTTGATGATTCACCATTTCGAATGGATTGTATATAGGTTTTATTGACATCAAAATAGACATCCTTTGAATTAGAAAAGGACATTCTAATATCTTCGGGCATCTCGTAAATAAAATTACTCTCAAGCTCTTCGTCGCTTAAAACGCCATCTAAATAATAATTTGGATATCTAAAAATACGTTGCCAATCTAAATTTGTACTTCCCCAAGGTCCAAAACGATGAAAATTGTTTCCTAAATCAATAACATCAAAAGAGTTTTTGTTTTTTAAAATACGTGACCCTCTACCAATCATTTGATAATACAAAGTCAGTGATTTTGTAGCCCGATTTAGAATGATGGCTTCCACAGTTGGTTCATCAAAACCAGTCGTTAAAATACTCACTGACGTTAGGATGGCATTTGGTGTTTCCTTAAACCATTTTAATATTTGAGTCCGCTCTTTTTTTGATGCTGTATTATCTAAATGTGCTACAGGATATCCAGCATTCCTAAACAAATCATATACAAATAAAGAAGTATTAATACCATTGTTAAATATAAGCGTTTTCTTGCCTTCACAACGCTCATTGTAAGCTTCCATTAACTTGGAAAGCATTTCGTTATTGGTGTATAAATCCTCCGAAGATTTTACGGTATAATCGCCATTAGCACCCACAATTAATGAGGTTAAACCAACATTATAAGAATACATATTTGCTTGTGCTAGAAACTCATTTTCAATAAGCGATTCGATACTTTCGCCTACAATTAACTCATTGTAATTATCGGTCATTGGAAGTTCAATATTTGAACTCAAGGGCGTTGCAGTTACGCCTAATATGAACGATTTCTCGAAAAACTTAAAAAGTTTTGTAAAAGAGTTATAGTGTGCCTCATCAATGATGATAAGCCCAATATCTGAAATATCTAATTTATCATCTTTTAAGCGATTGTTTAGGGTTTCAACCATTGCCACAAAACACTGAAAATCAGATTGATCTTCTAAATTGGCTTTACTGTCAATGACTTTGTTTGGAACTCCGAACTCTGTTAAAACAGAAGATGTCTGTTTACAAAGCTCAATTCGATGCGTCATGACCAATACTTTTTTCTTGTGAGTTTTTAAGTATTGACTTACAATTTCTGAAAAAATAACGGTCTTACCTCCACCAGTTGGTAACTGGTACAAAAGGTGGTAATCTTCGGCTGCAGTTTCAAAGCATTGAAAGATTTTTTGAATCGCTCCCTTTTGATAGCTGTAAAGCTCTTTGCCAGTTTTACGTTCTTCTTGTTCTGAAATGGAAAGCATAAATAGTATTGGTTGATTTTTGCAAAAGTACGTTCTTTATTGAGTTTACAAAGAATAAATTTTGAATTTTTTTGTTTTACTTGAAAATAATAGCAATTAACTGAAACTTCGTAGTTAATTTAGTATGGATAAATTTTTATATGTAATGAAAATTACTAATTTTAACGAACCTTTTATTACTCTCAATTCTATGAACAACCTACCAAACCAACCTTCAATCAATTTCTGGATCATTAGCATTCTTGCCTTTTTATGGAATCTTATTGGCGTTTTTGCATATCTAGGACAATCATTTATGAGTGAAGAAATCGTAAAGTCATTATCTCAAAGTGAACAAAATTATTTTTCAAATCTCCCTGCATGGGTAACAGCAGCATTTGCATCGGCCGTTTTTTCGGGCTTATTTGGAGCTATAGCCTTACTGCTTAGAAAAAAGATTGCATTTCTTTTGTACATATTTTCGCTTATCACATTGATAATTCAACACTACTACAATTTCTATATTCAAAATGACATTGATATTAGCGGTATGGACATGATTTTGCCTTTAGCCACTCTTTTTATTGGAATTCTCTTAATATGGTTTGCCTCTAAAATGAGTAAAACAGAAATTTTGACTTAATCCTTTCTAGATTCAAGTTTATGCGTTTTTTTTGTTCCAGCGTACATCTCAAATTTTAAAAATTTGGCTTCGAGTTTTGCATTAAAAAGCTTAATTTTTCTTGAAGGTCTTAGAGCTATAAATTTCAAAGCTTCCAAATTTGACGAAATCATCCAAGCATTAGTTCCAGGATATTTATGTTTAAGTGTAGATCCAATAGCCCCATAGAAACTCTCCATTTCAATATCTAAACGTTCACCATAAGGCGGATTAAATACCATATGTAAATGTTCTTCGCCTCCTTTTTGAGTTTTAAAAAAATCTTCATGTTTAATATATATAAAATCCTCAAGCTTCGCATTTTCAACATTTTGCATGGCTTTTTCAACAGCACTCGGAGATTTGTCAAACCCCATGATTTTATGATGGAAATCACGTGTTTTTGTAAGTAAGGATTCCTCTATTTTCTCAAACAAATCAACATCCCAATCTTCCCAACGTTCGAACCCAAATTCATTACGCATTAAATTCGGAGGAATGTTACAAGCAATCATTGCAGCTTCTATAAGAACTGTTCCAGAACCACACATTGGGTCCATAAAGTCACTCTGTCCATCCCACCCTGATAGCATGACCAATCCAGCGGCTAAAACTTCATTTATTGGAGCGATATTCGTGGCGACTTTATAACCCCTTTTGTGTAAAGATTCTCCTGAACTATCCAATGAAACAGTACAGAAATGTCTATCGATATGAATGTCAATTTTTAAATCTGGAAACCGTAAGTCTACGTTAGGTCTTTCACCTGATTTTTCTCGAAATCGATCTACAATCGCATCCTTTGTTTTGAGGGATACATATTGAGAATGTGTAAATGTTTCTCCATTAAGGGTGGCTCCTACAGCGAGAGTCCCATCCGATTTTAAATAATCTTCCCAAGGAATCGCTTTGACTTTGTTATATAAATCTGTTTCATTTATTACCTTAAAATTTGCAATTGGTTTAAGAATTTTAATCGCAGTACGAATGCCGAGATTGGCTTTGTACATAAATCCTTTATCGCCAACAAAGCTCACATGTCTTACGCCTATTTTAACAGCTTGTGCACCAAGTTGGTTCAATTCTTTAGCTAAAAGCTCCTCAAAACCAAATAAGGTTTTAGCAACCATCTTAAAATTATTCTCCATCAAAATTATTTAGTAGATGCCAAAAATACAGTATTTTTGTACGAGTTAAAGAAATTGAATGACAAAAGAACAACCAAAGTGGTATCAATCGTGGTTTGATACACCTTATTATCACATACTTTATAAAAATAGAGACTATAATGAAGCAGAACTATTTATTAAGAACCTCGTTGGCTATTTAAACCTCGACAAAGAAGATTCAATATTGGATTTGGCGTGTGGTAAAGGCCGTCATTCTATATTTTTGAACAGTTTAGGTTTTTCTGTTACTGGCTTAGATTTATCTCAAAACAGTATCGAACAAGCTCAAACTCATGCCTCAAATTCTTTGCATTTTGAGGTTCACGATATGAGAGTCTCCTTCTCGACTCAATTTGAAATTGTTTTAAATTTATTTACAAGTTTTGGGTATTTTGATGATGACACAGATAACTATAGGGTCATTCAAACCATCAAATCTAGCTTAAAACCAAATGGCATCGGAGTTATTGATTTCATGAACAGCCCTCTTGTAATTGAAAATTTAATTGCACAAAATTTCCATGAAGATGAACACATTCAATTTGAACTAAAACGGCATTTAAAAGACGGTTTTATAACTAAAAATATCCAGGTAACAGATGGAAATAAAATTCATAACTACCAAGAAAAAGTACGAGCTTATTCGTTTCAGGATTTTGAAACGATGCTGTCCAAAGCAGGATTGCATTTGTTAGATTGTTTTGGAAATTATAAATTAGAACCCTTTAATGTTGAAACTTCCGAACGTTTAATTTTAATATTTATGTCTAATGATTAGTTTTTTAGGACCCATTTTAGCAGTCGTTTTTGGGGTTACAATTGTACTTCTGTATAGAAAATCTAAGCCATTAAATTTAAAATTATTTTTAGCATTTAGTGGAGCGTTTTTACTTTCCACAACCATATTTGAATTACTACCACAAGTATATAGTCACCTAGAAACAAAACGTATTGGGGTCTTTATAATGGGGGGGATTTTATTACAAATACTTTTAGAGTTTTATTCAAAAGGCGCTGAGCATGGGCATTTACATCACGACGATTCTAAAGATAGATTTCCTTGGTTTTTGTTTATTAGTCTTGGAATTCATGCTTTTTTTGAAGGGTTTCCTTTAAAGGATCACCACACTATCATTATTGGTGTGATTATTCATAAAATTCCAATCGCGATTTTAATCACTACCTTTTTACTTAAATCAAAGCTACCAAAGTTTCAAGTCGTTTTATTTTTAATCGTGTTTACGCTTATGACTCCCTTAGGTTCGTTAGCAGCGGAATACCTTAGTATATCTCCCAACGTGTTTTATAGTGTAAATGCAGTGGTTGTAGGGATGTTTTTTCATATCTCGACCATCATTTTATTTGAAAGTAGTGAAGGTCATCATTTTAATTTGAACAAAATTCTAATGATTATAAGTGCTGTTGTTTTAGCATATTTCATATAAAATCATGTTTAGTAAAAATGAAGCGAAACGATTAAGACAAGAGTTTTGGATTAGTTTTGGAAAGTCATTCCCTACAAATTGGATTCTCTATAACACTAAAGTAAAAGGGCTCAGTTTCAAATTTCATTTTGACACCAAAATTGCCTACGTTGCATTGTGTATTGATATGAATCCAATCAAACAACAAGCGTATTGGGATAAAATAATCTCTCACAAATCGATCTTAGAAACCGACTTTTTACCAGGGGTAATTTTTGATCCTTTTTTTGAGCTTTCAGAAGACAAAATGATATCAGTAATTTACCTACCTATAAAGGCAAAGGTTTCCATACATGACAAATCTACTTGGAGAGATACGATGGAATTCTTAAATAATTCCATGCTTAAGTTTGAAGCGTTTTATACTGTATATGAAAATACGATTAAGATTTGAGTCTTAATCGTATTTAGTAGGTATAAAATAAATGGGGCAAAAAAGTCTAATTAATCTAAAATGCTTTAAACAAATCTTGTGATTTATTTCACTTCAAAATAACAGCAATTAGTTCAGAGTAAAAAGTATTAAGTAACGAACGGACGTTTTACGTAACAAGCGGTTTGTAATGTGTTATAAACGGTGTTGGGGGGTTTTAAAAATCCGCTGTTTTTATGACAATCTTAAGGTTTCCACTCTTCAGAAAGCTCATATAAGTCGAATTTATTAAAGGATTTCTGATATTCGAGTCGGCCATTTTGGAATTGCCGCTGTAAAATATCTTCTATCAAATAATCTTCTTCGGAAGTTAAAGGGTCAAAAGGAATCTTTAAAGAAATATCAAATAATAGAGCGGTATTATTATACCAAAAGGCGCGCCAACCACTCCGAAGTGTTTTAATTAAATCAAAGGCGGTTTCACCAGTTTGTCGGTGGATTAATTTAATTAAAATTTGACCTTCTGTTTTGGTGAATTTCTTTAGTTTTTCGGAAAATTCATCTTCTATAAACTTTTGAATTAAGCGTGTATATTTTTTACGTTTCCGTTTGCTTTTAAGGGTTATCATGCGCGCATTCATAGTTTCTAATCGTTCGGATGCTAATTTTGCGTACGGATAAACTTTGATCGTTTTACGTTGTAAAATTAAATAACGACGTCTCGATTTTGAATCCGATATTTTTAACTTTGGAAGAATGTAAACTTCATTTAAAGCAATTGAATTATTGGTAATGGTATCACCAACAATAACTAAAAATTCATCAGAAATCGAATCATTTTCTATAGGCAGCGCCTGCCCATAAATGAGCACTGGTAACCAAAAAAATATATAATAAATCCACTTCATATACATGTAAACAACTGCAATTTCAAATTTACAAAATATGCCTTAATCTATGTGTGATTATCATTCATAATTGTTATTTTTAACCAAAATTAAACTCAAAATGGCACAAAAAACGATTCTTGATAAAAAATCACTTACCTTTTTAGAAGACTACCTCAACAATGCAGCCCCAACAGGCTATGAATGGGATGGTCAAAAACTATGGATGGACTATTTAAAACCCTATGTTGATACATTTATTACGGATACCTATGGAACCGCAGTGGGTGTCATTAATCCAGATGCACCATTTAAAGTGGTGATTGAAGGTCATGCCGATGAAATTTCATGGTATGTCAATTATATTTCTGATGATGGTTTAATTTATGTCATCCGAAATGGCGGAAGTGATCATCAAATAGCACCCAGTAAAATTGTAAATATTCATACCAAAAAGGGCATTGTAAAAGGCGTTTTTGGATGGCCAGCAATTCATACACGTAGTGCTGCAAAAGAACAAGCTCCAAAACCGGATAATATTTTTATTGATATCGGATGTAAAACCAAAGAAGCGGTCGATGAACTTGGCGTTCATGTTGGTTGTGTGATTACCTATCCAGATACCTTTCATGTACTTAACAAAGATCATTTTGTATGTCGTGCCTTAGACAATCGAATGGGTGGATTTATGATTGCGCAAGTGGCTCGATTGTTGCATGAAAATAAAAAAACTCTTCCTTTTGGATTGTATATAACGAATTCCGTACAAGAAGAAATCGGATTGCGTGGTGCTGAAATGATTACGCATACCATACAACCAAATGTAGCCATTGTAACGGATGTAACCCATGACACCACCACTCCAATGATCGATAAAAAGACCCAAGGCCATTGCGAAATGGGCAAAGGGCCTGTAATTGCATATGCACCTGCGGTTCAACAAAAATTACGTGATTTAATCACAGAAACAGCCGAAGCGCATAAAATCCCGTTCCAACGTGCCGCACTTTCGAGAGCGACTGGAACTGATACGGATGCCTTTGCTTATAGTAATGGTGGTGTTGCTTCTGCACTAATTTCATTACCATTACGATACATGCATACAACTGTAGAAATGGTTCACAGAGATGATGTTGAGAATGTCATTAAAATGATTTATGAAACCTTATTAAATATCAAAGACGGTGAAACGTTTAGTTATTTTAACTAATTTTTAGTGGACGAATATTTAGATATCTGGAATTCTGAAGGAAAGCCAACAGGGAAAACGTGCTTAAAGGATGAAGCCCACCAAAAGGGTTGGTTTCATCCGACAGTGCATGTTTGGTTTTTTACCCCTACTCCTGCTCTTTTACTCCAAAAACGTAGTCTTACTAAAGAAACCTATCCTGGTTTTTGGGATGTTTCGGTTGCCGGACATGTCAGTGCAGGAGAATCTATTATTGAAGGTGTGATTCGGGAGGTCAAAGAAGAAATTGGGTTAGATATTCTTGAAAAGGATTTAATTCCTCTTGATATCCGAAAAAACACCAATCGTTTTGATAACGGAATTATTGATTGCGAATTTCAACATGTGTATCTTGTAAAACTTGAAACAACGGTTTCTCAACTCACCATTCAAGCGACTGAAGTGGATGCCGTTCGGCTTTTTTCTTTTGATGAACTCCAATTGTGCTGGCTTCAAAACCACCCCACATATACAATAGTTCCTGCTGATATGACATATTACCAGTTTGTAATGGATGCGGTATTGAAAGTCCTATAAATAGCAGTAAATTTGCGAGATGCAAAACCAGCCTTCCCTCAAAATCGAATTTATAGCCATCATGGCGCTACTAATGTCACTAGTAGCATTGTCTATAGATGGGATTCTTCCCGCTCTAGCGGTTATAGGCACTGATCTAGGCGTTACAAACACCAAAGACCACCAATTACTCATTACCATGATTTTTTTGGGCTTAGGATTCGGTCAGTTAATATTTGGACCATTATCAGACAGTTATGGACGTAAGCCAATCATCTATTTAGGGTTTTTAGTGTTTGCAATCGCAAGTATCATTTGTGTGAACACCAATAATTACGACGTATTAATTGCAGGGCGGATTTTACAAGGGATTGGATTGGCATCGCCAAGAACCTTAAGCATCGCTATGATTCGGGATTCATACGAAGGTGACTATATGGCTAAAGTGATGTCGTTTATTGTAATGATTTTCATTCTCATTCCTATCGTAGCTCCAACCCTTGGGCAGTTTTTAATGAATGCCTATAATTGGCAAGCCATTTTTAATGTACAATTAGGGCTCGGAATTTTAGTGATTTTTTGGTTTTGGAAACGACAACCCGAAACCTTAGCACTATCTAAAAGGACTCCGTTCAAAACAGCCGTACTGATTTCGGGGTTTAAAGCATTTTTTAAAGAAAAACAAGCAGTCGCATTTACGTTAATCTCTGGATTTATCACAGGATCTTTTATGGTGTACTTGAGCACAACTCAACATATTTTTGAAGTCCAATATGGCTTAGGAGATGACTTCCCGTTGATTTTTGCGAGTTTGGCTGTGGGCGTCGGAATTGCGACCTATATTAATGGCGTGTATGTGGTCAGAGTAGGGATGAAGCGGATCGCCTTAGTTTCCTTAGCAGCCTTTAACTTAACGTCTTTAATTTATGTCGTTTTATTTTTCAACCAATTGAATCCACCTTTATGGATCTTATTAATCTTTTTCGCATTACAATTCTTCTCTATTGGTTTTCTATTTGGAAATCTTAGAGCTTTGGCAATGCAGCCCATTGGGCATATCGCGGGCGTTGGAGCAGCCATCAATGGATTTATTTCAACCGTTATGGGGGTAGTCATTGCAAGCGTTATAGGCGCTTATGTAGACACAACTGTATGGCCTCTTTTTCTTGGGTTTACGGGATGTGGATTTGTGTCAATGGGAATTTTCCTTCTCATCAAACCACTAGAGCGCACGATTTAAAACGTGCCGTTATCCACCTCTTTTATAAATTGAATCAAGCCTTCGAAATAGATTTTTTGATCGTCAAATTGTGATAAGTGACTCCCATTCGGACACAATAAAAAACGACCGTTTTGCACTTCTTCGGAAATAAATTTCATTTGTGCGGGATCCATGGTATCATGAGTGGCCCCAATACTTAAAGTCGGTACGGATATTTTGTGTAAATCGGCTTTAACATCCCACTCTTTTAAATTAGCATCGCCTTTAATTCCAAACTCACTAGGTCCTTGCATGGTGACATATACATCAGTATTGATATGTTTAAAACTACGATTTAAGGGTTCTGGCCATTCGTCAACAGGCAAACGGATAATGTGTTTGGTGTAATAATTATTGACGACCAATTCCATATAACGTTCGTTGGTGTAATCTTCTAAATTTTCAAACGCCATAATTTCTTCTAAAACGTCTGGATCTAATTTAGGGGCTAAGACTTCATCCGAATACTTTTGGTAATCTGGAATCGATGGCACCATGTTGGAAATAATCAATCCTTTTAAATGTTCTTGATATTTTAGTGCATATTGCATGCCCAAAATACCACCCCAAGATTGTCCATACAAATAAAAATTATCACTCGACAATCCCAATGCAATTCGAACCTGTTCTACTTCTTCAACAAATCGACTTAAGTCCCATAATGACAAGTCTTTAGGTTGGTCGCTATAATAAGATCCTAATTGGTCATAATAGTAATATTCGATGCCTTCATTTGGAAAATAACCATCAAAACTTTCATAAATTTCATGTGTCATTCCGGGGCCACCATGGAGTAATAAAACCTTCATGGTTGGATTGTTTCCTACACGTTTGGTCCAAACTTTAAAATCTCCTTTGGGAGTCGAAATTGGAATCATTTTTATACCACCTAAATACTGATCCTCCTTTTGAGAACTATCTAAGTAATCTGAATTTGAAATATTTATAGACGTTTTTAATTCTGTTTTACAAGATAAAAATAAGACAGTAAAGAGAATCGTGTAAATTAAATTGGTTTTCATAAAAATCTATTTTAAGTATTTAATATCTATTTAATTATTATAAAATTTAAAGTGAACTTTTCATAATCGTTTCAACAACTTCAGGGTTTAATAGAGTACTGATATCTCCTAAATTTGAAGTATCCTTACTCGCGATCTTACGAAGAATCCGACGCATAATTTTACCAGAGCGCGTTTTTGGAAGTCCCGAGGTAAACTGAATTTTATCAAGCTTTGCAATCGGCCCTATTTGTTTGCTTATATATTGGTTGATTTCAGCTTTTAAAGCGTCGTTAGAATTCGCTTCATTTTTTAGGGTTACAAATCCATATAAGGCACTGCCTTTAATGTCGTGTGGATAGCCAACAATTGCCGATTCCGCGACCATTGGATGTTCATTAATCGCATCTTCAATGGGTGCGGTTCCTAAATTATGCCCTGATACAATAATTACATCATCGACACGTCCTGTTATTCGGTAGTGACCGTTTTCATCTCTCAAAGCGCCATCACCTGTAAAATACATATTATCGTAGGCTGAAAAATAGGTCTCTTTATAGCGTTGATGATTCCCCCAAATAGTCCGCGCCATGGATGGCCATGGAAATTTGATACACAAACGTCCTTCGACAGAATTCCCTTCCATCTCCTCCCCTTTTTCATCCATAAGTGTAGGTTGAATCCCTACAAACGGTAAGGTTGCAAACGTTGGTTTTCCTTCAAAACTGTTGGGGATTGGCGAAATCATGATACCGCCTGTTTCCGTTTGCCACCAAGTATCAACAATAGGGCATTTTCGTTTTCCAATATGATCATTATACCAATGCCAAGCTTCTTCGTTTATAGGTTCACCAACAGTTCCTAAAATTTTTAAAGAGGATAAATCATAGGGATCTACAACGCCAAGCCCTTCTTTCGCTAAGGCTCTAATAGCGGTTGGAGCCGTATAAAACTGAGTGACCTTATGTTTTTCGATAATGGACCAAAAACGTCCATAATCTGGATAGCTAGGAACGCCTTCAAACATTACGGTCGTAGCGCCATTTAAAAGAGGTCCATACACAATATAACTGTGTCCAGTAATCCAACCGATATCGGCAGTACACCAATACACATCATCCGATTCGTATTGAAAAATATTTTTAAATGTATATGCAGTATAGACCATATATCCTGCGGTGGTATGCACCATGCCTTTAGGAGTTCCTGTAGAGCCAGAGGTATATAATATAAATAACGGGTCTTCTGCATCCATAACCGTCGGCTCACATTGATCAGAAGCAGCCTCTAAAAGTGGTTGCAACCAAAAATCTCGTCCTGAGACCATCGGAATATCAGAATGAATTCGTTTGGCGACTAATACCGATTCTATTCCGTCACATTCTAAAAGTGCAGTATCCACAATCGATTTTAAGTCAATGGTCTTTGCGCCTCGATAGCCACCGTCGCTTGTAATCAGCATTTTACAATCTGAATCATTGATTCTTGTAGAAAGTGCTGTTGCTGAAAATCCCGCAAAAACAACGGAATGAATGGCTCCAATTCGAGCACATGCCAACACAGAAATTGCAAGTTCTGGAATCATTGGTAAGTAAATACAAACACGATCCCCTTTTTGAATACCTTTTGATAGTAATACGTTGGCAAATGCATTCACACGTTTATGTAAATCTTTGTATGTAATTGCTTCGGAAGGTTTATTTGGATCATTTGGTTCAAATAGGATCGCTGTTTTATCGCCCTGAGTTTTCAGATGACGATCGATACAATTTTCTGTAATATTCAATTTTGCGCCTTCAAACCAACTGATTTTTGGTTTCGAGAAATCCCAATCCAACACCCGATCCCATGGACGCTTCCAAACGAAGTTATTTTTTGCGATTTCTGCCCAAAACACTTCAGGGTTTTCTGCAGAATTTATATAATTTTGATTGTAGGAGTCCCTGTTTTTGAGTTGGTATGAAATCATTTTTTTAAGATTTAGTGCGTAAGTTAATAAATTTTCAGATACTCTGAGTCTTTGATTCTAAAAATACAAACTATTATATGTTAAAATTATACCCTAACTTTGCATTAAAACTAACCAATTTTGCAAATCAATCGTCTTTATTTTATTGACGCTGTCAGAGCTTTTGCTATTTTAATGATGCTTCAGGGGCATTTCATTGACACGCTATTAGCCGTTGAGTTTCGAGACCCTAATAATATGGCATACAATACGTGGCGCTATTTTAGAGGGATTACAGCTCCTGTTTTTTTTACAATTTCAGGACTGATATTCACTTATTTACTTATCAAGGCGAAGGAAAAAGGAACACTGAGATACCGAATGCGTAAAGGCGTCATCCGTGGAATAATGTTGATTGGCATTGGTTATGCTCTCAGAATACCAATTTTTAAATGGTTAACAGGATCCTTTGGAACCTATTTTTTGGTGATTGATGTTTTACAGTGTATTGGACTCTCTCTAATTATGATAGTTTGTGTCTATGCAATTACTCAAAAAAAGACTCTAATATTTTCAATGGTCATGTTGTGTTTAGGAAGCATCATATTTCTAACCGAACCACTCTATAGGAACTACGCTGCAGAAGGGGTTCCATTGGCAATTGCCAATTATTTCACGAAAGATAACGGGTCTGTATTTACTATTATTCCATGGTTTGGATATATGGCCTACGGTGCATTTATTGCGACCTTATTTTATGGATATTTAATTCGTCCAAAATTTAAAACTGCGATAGTTTCAGGTTTTTTTGGTGTTGGCTTTGGATTGATTTATGGATCAACACCCCTAATACATTGGCTTGCATTGCTAACTGACTGTTCACTTTTTACAGAGGTTGCCAATTATAATTATTTATTTATTCGTCTCGGGAATGTGTTGGTTCTATTTGGATTGTTTTACGCCTTAGAAACGTATTTAAAACACCCTGCTATTTTAAAGATAGGTCAAAAAACACTCTCAATTTACATTATACATTTTATCCTTCTTTATGGAAGTTTTACAGGTTGGGGACTCAACAGAATCTTTGGAAAAAATCTCACCCCACATGAAGCTATATTCGGTGCCTTTTGTTTTTTAATAACGGTGAGTCTCATCTCTATTTATGTCATTAAAGGAAATACTCAGGTGTATGGTTTTTTTAGACAGAAAGCTTATAAGATAAAAGTTTTTATAAAGTCTTTAAATAATTAAGGACGTTCGTTTCAATTCGGGATTGAATATCGGTTACATCTGCTTTTACAAAAACTTCTCCCGTAATATTTTCGTACAATTCTATATAACGCTCACTTACGGTTGTAACATAATCGTCACTCATCTGGGGCGCTGTCTGTCCCTCTAGACCTTGAAAATCATGACTAATTAACCATTGGCGTACAAACTCTTTGGAAAGCTGTTTTTGAGGTTCATTTGCAATTTGTCGTGCTTCATAGCCATCTGCATAAAAATATCTTGAGGAGTCAGGCGTATGAATTTCATCAATCAAAACAATTTCTCCCTGTTTAGTTTTACCAAATTCATATTTGGTATCCACTAAGATTAACCCTCTAGATGCTGCTATTTCAGATCCTCTTTGAAATAATTTCCTAGTATACTCTTCTAAAACCAGATAATCAACTTCAGATACAATCCCGCGACTTATGATGTCTTCTCTTGAAATATCTTCATCATGATCGCCCATTTCTGCTTTTGTCGCAGGAGTGATAAGTGGTGTTGGAAAGGCATCGTTTTCTTTTAAACCTTCGGGCATTTGGACGCCACAAAGGACTCGTTTTCTGGATGCATATTCACGAGCCGCATGACCCGACATATAACCACGTATGACCATTTCAACCTTGAATGGCTCACATAAATGACCAACAGCCACATTGGGATCGGGCGTAGCAACCAACCAATTTGGAACGATATCGGCGGTGGCAGCCATCATTTTAGTGGCGATTTGATTAAGAATTTGACCTTTGTACGGAATGCCTTTTGGCATCACCACGTCAAATGCCGACAAGCGATCGGTAGCCACCATCACTAATAAATCGTTGTTTATTGAGTAGACTTCTCTAACTTTCCCTTTGTAAAGGTTCGTTTGATTTGGGAATTTAAAATTGGTATCGGAAATGGTATGACTCATGTTATTTATTTAGTCTCTGTTTTCAATGTGTTTATAAGCTTCAATTACTTTTTTGACCAATTTATGACGAATTACATCTTTGTCGTCTAAGAAAATCATGCCTACGCCTTCTATGTCCTTTAATATTAGAAGGGCTTCTTTTAACCCTGAAATCGTTCGTCGTGGCAAATCAATTTGACCAGGGTCACCTGTTAAGAGGAATTTAGCATCTTTTCCCATTCGAGTTAAAAACATTTTCATTTGAGCGTGTGTTGTGTTCTGACCTTCATCTAAAATAACAAAAGCATGATCCAATGTACGACCTCTCATAAAAGCTAATGGTGCAATTTGAATCGTACCATTTTCGATATAACTTTCTAATTTTTCAGGAGGAATCATATCTCTTAATGCATCATATAACGGTTGCATGTAAGGGTCTAGTTTTTCTTTTAAATCTCCAGGTAAAAATCCGAGGTTCTCCCCTGCTTCTACGGCTGGCCGGGTCAGAATTATTCGTTTAACTTCTTTGTTTTTAAGAGCTCTTACAGCCAAGGCAACCCCTGTATAGGTTTTACCAGTTCCTGCAGGCCCAATGGCAAACACCATGTCGTTGTCCCGAACACTATCAACCAATTTACGTTGATTAGCCGTTTGTGCTTTTATTAAGCGGCCATTCACTCCGTGCACAATGACATCACCACTTTTTTTAGACGTTTCATAATCTTTTTTAGAGTGACTTGTGAGAACACGTTCAATCATGTTATCATCCAATTTATTGTATTTTTCGAAATGACTTAACAACATTTTTAGGCGTTTGTCAAATTCTACGAGCATATCATCATCACCAAAAGCTGTAATTTTAGTGCCTCGAGCAACAATTTTCAACTTCGGAAAAAAGGTTTTTATAAGGGCTATATTTTTATTTTGAGGTCCAAAAAACTCTTTGGGAGTAATATCTGTTAATTCAATAATTAGTTCGTTCAAAGGGGTATACTGTTTAGTTAGTTTATGATTTCGTATGAAGTTATAAAAGTAGTGACAATTTAGTATAATATTTAGGACTGTTAATAAAATTTTAAAACAAAAAATATGTAAGTTTGTATATCTTAAACGATCAAGTTTTTGAATACATTATTAAACAATTCAATACGTTGCGCCAATGGCCATCATTACATTAACAACCGATTTTGGAACAAAAGATCATTTTACAGGCGCTGTAAAAGGTGCTTTGCTATCTGAAATTCCCGATGCTAAAGTTGTTGATGTTTCCCATAACATTTCGCCGTTTAGTATTTTAGAAGCTGCTTACGTCATTCAAAATGCTTTTAGTAGTTTTCCAGTTGGAAGCATCCATATTATTGGAGTTGATTCAGAAATAAGTGAAGAAAATAAACACATCGCGATTCAGTTAAATGATCATTATTTTATTTGTGCTAATAATGGGATTATGAGTATGATTTGTTCAGAAATCAATCCTCAAAAAATTGTAGAAATAAATATTCACGATAAAATTTCGACCAGTTTTCCTGTGTTGGATGTGTTTGTAAAAGTCGCGGCACACATTGCTCGTGGTGGAACTTTGGAAGTGATTGGAAAAGTGATCACAGAAATCAAACCTATAAAAAATATTACCCCCATTTTAAGGGACGATACCAGTCAATTAGTCGGCAATGTGATTTATATAGATCATTACGGAAATGTGGTGACCAATATCAAAAAACGCTTTTTTGAAACGGTTCAAAAAGGACGGCGTTTTGAAATTTCGGCACGAAACCACAAATTTAAACGCATTTTTAACCATTATAGTGATATTGTAGATTTTAACATTCCGTTTGATTCACGGAACGATGAAGGTCGAGGTTTGGTCGTATTCAATTCATCTGACTACCTTGAAATTGCCGTGTATCGAAGTAATTTAGCAACTGTTGGGAGTGCTTCTACTCTATTGGGACTAAATATGATGGATACAATATCTGTAAATTTTTTTAAAGATTAAGTCCAAAATAAGAAGTTGATTCATGTCAAAAAACTATCAACTTAATGTTAATAAGTTTCTTTTAATAATTAGCGTCAAAAAGATATATTTGTAAGAACCCATTTTATTAAATTTATAACATACATCACAGATGAAATTTATAGTTTCCAGTACGTATTTACTAAAACAACTTCAAGTCTTAGGCGGCGTGATTAATAATTCTAATACCCTGCCAATCTTAGATAATTTCCTATTTGAGTTAGAGCATTCAAAACTAACCGTCTCTGCAAGCGACTTAGAAACGACCATGGCATCGACCTTGGAAGTTGAAAGTGATAGCGAAGGCAGTGTTGCAATTCCAGCAAAACTTTTATTAGAAACGCTTAAAACCTTTCCTGAACAGCCACTCACGTTTGTCATTGAAGAGAATAACACGATTGAAATTAGTTCTAATCATGGAAAATATGCATTGGCTTATGCCAGTGCCGATGAATTTCCCAAAGCCATTTCATTAGAGAGTCCAAGCACGACTGTATTGAGTGCGGATATTTTAGCAACTGCTATTTCTAAAACTATTTTTGCAGCCGGTAACGATGATTTACGTCCGGTGATGAGTGGCGTCTTTTTTCAGTTTTCAACAGAGAGCTTAACGTTTGTTGCAACTGATGCTCACAAATTGGTGAAATATTCTCGCACCGATGTGACTGCCAATGAAACGGCAGAATTTATCATGCCTAAAAAACCATTAAATTTATTAAAAGGGATTTTACTTGGGAGTGATGATGATGTGACAATTGAATACAACGATTCTAATGCAAAATTTTCATTCGAAAACTCGATATTAATTTGTCGTTTGATTGATGGAAAATATCCAAACTACGAAGCGGTGATTCCTAAAGAAAATCCAAATCACTTAACGATTGGTCGTAACCAATTTTTGAATTCGGTACGCCGAGTTTCTATTTTCTCAAATAAAACGACACATCAAATTCGTTTAAAGATTGCGGGAGCCGAATTAAATATTTCTGCTGAGGATATTGATTACAGTAACAAAGCCGAAGAACGATTAACGTGTGATTACCAAGGAGATGATATGCAAATTGGTTTTAACTCACGATTTTTATCGGAAATGCTCAGTAATTTAAATGCCGATGACGTGCAATTAGAAATGAGCATGCCAAACCGTGCCGGGATCTTAACCCCAATTGATGGCTTGGATGAAGGCGAAACCGTTACGATGTTAGTTATGCCAGTGATGTTGAATAGCTAACCGATTTAATTTATAATAAAAAAGCATCCTCATAGGATGCTTTTTTTATTATCTTTACGACGAAGCAACGCCCCAGTGTTTTACTTCACAACCAATTAACCAATAATTGATATTTAATTACTCGTTTGGGAAAATTTAGGTAATGCCTTTATTCTTTTCACATACAACATAATAGGTGCCTGTATTTAAAACATATGGGACTCTTAACGGCGAAGCTGAACCAAAAAGTAAATTAAAACCTTAAATCTAAAAAAATGAAAACATCTTTATTAAACATCACATTCGTTTTAGCCTTGTGCTTAACACATTCTTGTGTCAACCAAACAAAAGAGAAAAATACTCAAACAGAAAATGAAGATTCAAAAAGTAGCAGCGTTCAATTAAATCACGGAAACCGTTGGAGTGCAAATCCTGAAACAACTTCAGGGATTGAAACCATGATGTCTATAATGAATTCCTTTGAAAAGAAAGAGGAAATCAATGCTTACAAAGAACTATCTGAGGAGTTAAAAATTGAATTTTCAACTATTTTCCGAAAATGTACAATGACAGGAGAAGCTCATAATCAATTACATAATTTTTTATTACCGATTAAAGATTTACTTGGGTCCTTAGATTCACCGGATTTAAAAGAGTGCAAGAAGATTTATTATAAATTGAATACCGATTTAAAAAACTACACAACGTATTTTAAATGAATTTAATAATATGTTTAATCTAAACGCTAAAAAATTCAAAGCGGTATCGAGTTCGTCAAATGGCGACGTGAGCTCAGAAACCCTATTTGAATATCGCCAAAATGGTCAGATTATTTGGGCAACCTATCAAGGGGGTACTATTTTATTTGGAGCGCTTTCAGGTCGTATTGAGGGAAATAAATTATTTTTCACTTATCAACATCAAACTCTAAATGACGATTTTAAAACCGGTAAATGTGAATCTATTATTACTTTTGATGGTGCTAAGTTATCCCTAAATGAAAATTGGGAATGGACTTGTAACGATTATTCTAAAGGCACCTCGATACTAATAGAACTATGATACTTGAAGTTGCAATACTTGATGTAAAAGAAGGGCATCAAAATCAATTTGAACATGATTTTAAGATTGCAGAAACGTACATCTGTTCTATTAACGGCTATTTAGGACATTCGTTAAAACAGTGTTTAGAACGCCCCAATAGATATATTTTACTCGTGGACTGGAAGACTTTAGAAGCACATGAAATCGGGTTTCGAAACTCAGATGCATACCTAGAATGGAAGCATTTATTACATCACCATTACGCCCCCTTCCCGACTGTTGAACATTTTAAAACGATATTTTAGAAATCAAGCTTAAAATCATCACTTATTAACCTATTTAATCATAAATCACAAAATTAATATACCCCATCTTATGAAAAAATTATTACTTATCATGTTCTTATTTCAGTCAGTTTGTGGACTCTCTCAAACAAATATATTTATAGCTACCGACGGCAATGATTCTTCTGGAGACGGGAGTATGGCTAATCCTTATAAAACCATACGAAAAGGCTGCGACCAAGCTAGTCCTGGAGACACTGTGATGGTGCGAGCTGGAACCTATAAAAATTCAGACTATGACGATGGGGATATATGGACAGGAACTTATGTCACTCGAATTATCATCCACGGAACCGCTGATAAATACATCACCATTCAGCCCTATGATACAGAAGAAGTCATCATCAAATTCGATGGAGTCTATGGGTTTCTGATTCAAGAAGCATCTTATATTAGGATTAAAGGATTTATCTTTGAAGGGGTTGCGGATGAAATTTCGCAACAAGATGCCGATAATGCTTGGGGACTTTATAAAACTGAAAGTGGTGAAGTTCGTGATCTAGAAGCGGAAATGAAAATTGACATCAATGATCCCTCGTTGATAGAAACTACTAAAAATAAACCAACAACATCAAATGTGACCAAACCCATTCTCTATAATGGGAGAGCTTTGGTAGCTAATAAATCCCATCATATAGAGTTTTTAGAAAATACCATCCGAAATGTTCCATCGGCAGCAATAAGAGCCCAAAGATGCGATTATATTACAATTTCAAGAAACATAATATATAACAATACTTATTGGACTACACAGGGTGTCGGTGCCATTACTATTAGTGAAGCAACAGTTACTCCTGAAGGAGACACATTTACTGGGGTTAAAATAATCATCTCAGAGAATACAGTGTATGGAAATGAAAATCGATTAATCTCTTGGAATCCTGCAAAATCGTTTATTCATTTTGAAATTGATGAAGGAACTGGTATTTTTTTAACAAGAAATAATAATACATACACTCATGGAGAAATGTTGATCGCTAATAATTTATCCTATCGGAACGGAGCCAGTGGGATTGTTTGTCATTTCACAGATGATGTTGTAATCGAACATAATACAGTTTTTGACAATGGAACTTCTAATCATGGTTATCCTGGAGGAATAGGGGTTAATTCGGCTAATAATGTTAAGATTTTAAGTAATATTTCTTATTCTAAAACCAATAAATGGGCAATGGGGATTTTGGCGGAACCTGTCACAAATTTAGTTTTAGATGCAAACATTATATTTAATAATTCGGGATCCATCAATGTCATAAGAGAAACTCCAGAAAATCAATTAACATCGAGGTCGGGTTGGACAAAAATCGATCCTCTTTTTTCGGATGTAGTCAATGCCGATTTTAAATTGATGAGCACTTCTTCTGCAATTGATAATGCTTCGAGTCAAAGCAACCAAACAAAGGACTACTTTGGAAAAATTAGAGATGACAGTCCCGATATTGGTGCCATCGAATATGGTGTCTTTTCAACAGATCATCATGCCGCTGCATCCGTCGTTGTTTTTCCTAATCCAGCAAATGATATCATTCAAATAAAAGGCACCTCAATACAAGAAGCTAGTGTTTCTATTTATGACATCAGAGGTCGTAAACACACCAATTTCAAACGCCTTGGAGCCAATAAAATTGATGTTTCAAAATTAGCTTCTGGACTTTATTTCTTGAAGTTAAACAGTTTTGTATATAAAGTGTTTAAAAACTAAATATATAAACGACATCCGTTATCTTTATAGGGTCGAAAACGGCGACCTTTCGATGTTTGTAAACCCTTGGTGTGAAGTCGCATCACGCCTATTTTGTATGAACTAAAATGTCCTATGAAACTAAATAACTATTTTTTGCTTGTTAGTTTGATAGCTCTTGTTTCATGCGGACAACATCAGAAAATGAATAAAACCACGAATACACATCCACATACAAATCAGCTCATAAATGAGACCAGCCCCTACTTGTTGCAACATGCACACAATCCTGTTAACTGGTATCCTTGGGGGCAAGATGCTTTAGATAAAGCAAAAAAAGAAAACAAATTAATCATTGTTAGTATTGGGTATGCGGCCTGTCATTGGTGTCATGTGATGGAACATGAAAGTTTTGAAGATGCGGAAGTTGCCAAATTTATGAACGACCATTTTATTTCGATTAAAGTCGATAGAGAAGAACGTCCCGATATTGATCAAATATACATGGATGCCATTCAACTGATTACAGGAAGTGGTGGCTGGCCGCTAAATTGTATTGCACTCCCCGATGGGCGCCCTTTGTATGGCGGAACTTATTTCAGGAAAAATCAATGGCTAGATATGCTTTTTAAAATCTCGGAATTTGTAAAAACCAATCCCGAAAAAACAGAACTACAAGCCAAGCAACTCACCGATGGCGTTCAAGCAAAAGAACTTACTTTTTTAAGTTCCGAAATTAAAGTGGTTTCAATGTCTGATTTAGACCTTATTTTTAAGAATTGGAAACCAAGTATCGATGTGACTGAAGGCGGTTATAATGGCGCACCAAAATTCCCATTACCCGTTGGATATCAGTTTTTACTCCACTATAATTATTTAAATCCAAATCCCGAAGCCTTAAAAGCCGTTACTTTAACATTAGATAAAATGGCCAGTGGTGGCATTTATGACCAAATTGGCGGTGGATTTTCACGCTATTCAACCGATGACCAATGGAAAGTTCCCCATTTTGAAAAAATGCTATATGATAATTCTCAGCTCGTTAGCTTATATGCCGCTGCTTACCAACAAACAAAAGATCCTTATTACAAAACCATTGTCCGTGAAACTCTAGAGTTTATAGAACGTGAACTAACCTCCAAAGAAGGCGGTTTCTATGCCTCCTTAGATGCTGATAGCGAAGGTGAAGAAGGGAAATACTATGTCTGGTCGCAACAAGAATTACAACAACTTTTGGGGGCTGATGCCGATTTAGTTCTGGAGTATTACACTGTTGAGGAACAGGGGAATTGGGAAAACGGCATCAATATATTATTTAAATCAGAGTCCGATACTGCGATTGCAGCTCGCTATAATCTTTCGGAAACTGCACTACAAAATACGATCAAAAAATCTAAGAAGATTCTTTTAACGGAACGAGAAAAACGAATCAGACCTGCATTAGATGATAAAATCATTACTTCCTGGAATGCGCTCATGCTAAAATCGTATGTGGATGCCTATGCCGTTTTTGACGATAAAAAATATTTAGAGAGTGCGCTAAAAAATGCGAAGTTTATCACCACAAAAGTAAAAGCATCAGATCACAGACTGTCCAGAAGTTTTAAAGATGGCAAAAAATCGATCAATGCTTTTTTAGATGATTATGCCTTTACCATCGAAGCATTTATCGCCTTATATCAAAGTACCTTTGATGAATCATGGTTAGAAACGGCCAAACAATTAACGGACTATGCGATTGCACATTTTTATGACAACTCGCGTGGGATGTTTTATTACACCTCGGATCTGGATCCAAAACTGATTGCCCGAAAAATGGAGATCTCGGATAATGTCATGCCGGCCTCCAATTCTCAAATGGCTAAAAATTTATTTGTCTTAGGGCAGTATTATTACGACACCAATTATGTTGAACTCTCCAAACAAATGCTGAGTAATGTGAAAGAAAACGCCTTAAAAGGTGGTCCGTATTTTTCCAATTGGGATGTGTTAATGAGTTGGATGGTGAGTCCCCCCTACTCAGTTGCTATTTTAGGCGATGATTTTGAGGCCAAACGAAAAGAATTTAACACCCACTTTACTCCAAACGTCTTTTTATCAGGCGGAAAAAAGGAAGGCCAATTGGCATTGCTAGAAAATAAATTAGTCAAAGGTCAAACGACAATTTATGTCTGCCAAAACAACGCCTGTAAGTATCCCGTTACAGAAGTAGAAGACGCCATGAAGCAAATTCTAATAAAAAAGTAAGTCATAAAATTGAAATCGAATAATTCAAACCAATCCGCACTTTCGGTTGGTATAACGAATTGATTTTCAATAGTTAATTTTATTTAGTAGTGATGGGCTAATGATTGAACTACTTTCTACAACCGTTCGTCTATAGCTAATTAACATCTATCTAAAATTGAAATTCTTGTAGTATTAGTGGCGTAGGTTTGTATGAAATTCTACGACCATGACAAATACATTTCTTCTTAAAATAGCGATTATCCTAATCACTTTTAATACATCTGCTCAAACCAGTTTTGTAACGAATGCTAGCGGGGATTGGAAGTCTTTAATAAAGCTCGATAATTTTGATCCCAATGATGACCAGCAATCAAATGCAGACACCGATTTTGTAGGGAATGCTACTAATGCCATTTTGGAAACTCAAAATGAAACCATTTCCTTTAATGATGGTATAACAGACGAGGTTTACTACTTTAGAGTCCGAATGGGACAAAGCAACCCAAATACATCCTTCTATTTAGGGCTTGATATTAGTGGGGATTATATCGCCGATATATTTATTGAAGCGAATGTAAAAAGTCAAACTCCTTATGTGGCATTTCATTTGAGGGATTATTCAATGTCTGGACTTTCGCCTTCCCAAACATCATGGTTAAATGGTTCAAAAAATAATGAGTTAGAATTATCCGATAGAGACGCAGTTATCAGTGATTATAGTGCAGGGACCGATTTAGATGGCGGAACTAGTGGTACTGATTTTTGGATCGAATTTGGTTTTACTGAAGAACGGATAAAAGACTATGTGTTAGCTAATTTTGGTATATCTATTGATGGAGATTCAATTATCGCATTGTATGGTTTTTCGTCCACAAGTCAAACATCCAATGGAGATGTTATTGGAGTTGATGACACCATTCCAGGGGAACTAGATAGATCTTGGGTCGATTTAGGCGTCGTTATTAATGGGACTTTAAATAACATTACCTCGGGAACTATTGTAAGGCCTACCATCGATATATTAACCACCGAAGACTCTACGCCGACATTGACAGGCAGTTGGGGAAGTACGATGTTAGGCGATGACCATATGTCTATAACTCTAAATGGGAACGTTTATACAATAGAAAATGGATTACTCATAGATACTCTAAACTGGAGCTTACCAATAGAGGATATTTTAAGTACTGGGATCTATAATGTGATTGCAACGGTCTCTAGAGACTCCAATGGACAAACAGTTTCCGATAGTACAAGCAATGAATTAACGATTCAAGGCATCCCTTTTAATTGTGATTATAATGCGTATTTATTCCAATTCAACGATGTCTATGCGATCGATTTAGCTTCTGGAAATTCATATCCAGTTGCAACCGATATAACAGAAGGAAGTATCAATGCTACTGCATATAATCCTATGGATGGATTTATTTGGGGCTCCTTAAACACCCCCTCAAAAACGATTGTAAGAATTGGTAAAAACTTTGAAACGACCACATTTTATGTTGATGAATTACCGACAAACGGACGCTATATTGGAGACGTGAGTGCAACAGGAATATATTATTTAAAAGGCGGAGGAACAGAATACTATACAATCGATTTAAATCCCAGTTCTGAACACTATGGTCAGCATATTGCGACCAAAAATTTATCTCAATCTTGTCATATTCACGATTGGGCATTTAATGCCATAGACAATAAGTTATATTCCGTTGAAAAAAGTACCAATATTTTATATCGTATTGATGCAGACACAGGCGTTCTGCAAAGCTTGGGAGAAGTGCCGATTCTATCGGGCTTAAATTATACCTATGGAGCTGTCTATTTTGATGCTTCAGGTCGTTTTTATATAAGTTCTAATCAAACAGGCACTATTTATGTCATCCAAAACGTTCAAGATTTAAATGGGAGTACTAGCATGGATTCCAATCTATTTGCTTTTGGACCTTCGAGTTCTAGTAATGATGGGGCGCGTTGTCCGACCGCTCCAGTACCACAAGAAGATTGTATCAATGGGATAGACGATGATGGAGATGGCCTCATAGATTGCGAAGACCCTTCCTGTTCGGGGTATGCCTCTTGTCCTGTGATACAACCGCCAACGTCGAGTGGAAATTCGGGGGGTTTAGAAAGTAATAACAGACTCTCTCAGCAAATTAGCAAACGTAACTTTAGCCGTGCTAAAACAAGTTATGGGTTTGATAAAGCAACAGCGAATAAATTAGTTAAATCAAATTCATATGCAAGGACTGCGACAAACGCGACAAACGAAATTGAATTGGAAAACTTTATTCCTTTAGAGATTATTAATGAAGAGCGAGCGATTGAGTCTTCTCCGAGAGATTTAATAGGGATTACCAATGCTTCTGATGTTTACTCTGTAGATTATTTAAGAGCGGGTAAAACGGTAAGTTCGATATTGGTTCTTAAAACAGAGGACGGTGTGTATGAACATACCAAATACATTTGCGATCGTTTATTAGGTGCCCAGTTAATTTCAGTATCGACTCTCGAAATTAGAGATCAACGATTTATAAAATCTTTGATAAGAAATACAGATGGTTCATTAGAATTTGTTCTGAGTCTGTCTGCAAAAATAACCAACGATGATAAAAACTTTGCTATTGAGAGTCATTGGAATTTAGACAAATACGAAGCTGATGTAGCCTTTTATAATTTCCAAATATGGTCTAATTCTTTAGATGATTTACTACTTCTTGGAGAAGAAGTGGTCCGCTTACTAGAAGTTCAAAAGCCTATTTTGGAATATCATAATTCCGCACCTCCCTCTGTATTTGTTAGAAAAGGGAACTACCATAATGGGAAACTCGATTTACAAATTATAAACACCAATGGAAGTAAAACGATTACTTTTGATGGCGGTTTAAGAAGCACAGAAACCAATTCGGTAGAAAAGGTGTCGTCCACCTTAGATTTAGAAGGAAACTACATCACCAACATGGAAATCGATGCTGGAAATTTGTTTGATATTGGTTTTAGAATTGGCGATGGCATTGCAACTCCAGATGATTTATTTATGTCCGATGGTCCTTGGGGATATGATGATGCCGCACCTAGTTTGATTGTTGATTCGTATAAGGTTACGCCTAACAATGCGCAGTTTAATGAGGATGAGTTTCCTATTGAACGTAATATAGAATTGGTAGCCAATACGAGCGAATATATGGCTGCTTACAGAGCCCTAACACCAAAGTTTAATCCTTTAGATTTTACGGCCTATAATAGCTTAAAATTAAAAGCAAAAGGGACCGGTACAATGATTATAAAATTGATGAAAGAAAGTGTGAGTAATTGGGAGTCTCAATACAAAGCAAGGATTGCATTAACACCAAATTTACAAGACTATAGCATTCAATTTTCTGACTTTTCGTCGATTAGTGGCATTGATTTTGAGCCGAATGACATCACTTCTATTGTATTTACAATGTTAGTAGAAACAGGAGACATAGAAACAAAAAAAATGACATTACAACAACTTTGTTTTTCAACCTCGAACTCATTATCGAATGCGTTAACTTCTGATTCTTTAAACACAGTCGCTGTATCTCCTAACCCAATGGGTGCTAGTACAACCCTCCATTTTACAAGTCAAAATACAGAAACAGTCACACTAATGGTTTATAATCAACTAGGAAGTTTGGTAAAAACAATCACACATGAAGCCAGTTTAGGAGCGAATGAAATTAAATTAAACAGAGGAACTCTAAGTTCGGGACTTTATTTCTGCAAAGTACAAAGTGATACTAAACTCTATAAAATAACAAAACTCATATTAGAATAAAGATAATTAAATAGGGTTGAAAAGGATAGAAGACTTCGGTTTTTTATCCTTTTTTTATTTTAGAACATCCATTTCAGTATTGGTAAAAACCAGCTAAAAACACTATTGTCTAGGCATACATCTTCGCTCGTAGCTCCTTAATCTTAGCATCTTGCATGTACTCATCAAAGGTTGTATATCGATCAATCACGCCCTTAGGAGTCAGCTCAATGACTCTGTTGGCCAAGGTTTGTGAAAACTCATGATCATGGGTGGTAAACAGTACCGTGCCTTTAAAGTTTTTTAAAGAATTATTAAACGCGGTAATGCTTTCCAGATCCAAGTGATTGGTGGGTTCATCGAGCATAAGAACATTTGCACGCATCATCATCATGCGTGAAAGCATACAACGCACCTTCTCGCCACCAGACAATACATTGGATTGTTTGAGCGCTTCTTCGCCACTAAATATCATTTTCCCCAAAAAGCCTCGAATGTGCACTTCTTCACGTTCTTCTTCTGTTTTTGCCCATTGACGTAACCAATCGACTAAATTCATCGCTTGCTTAAAAAAACTGCTGTTATCCAACGGCAAATACGATTGCGTGGTGGTCACGCCCCAAAGAAACGTTCCATTTTTAGCGTCCAAATTTCCTTTAACGATCTCATAAAATGCCGAAGTGGCTCTAGAATCCTTTGAATATACCACGACTTTATCGCCTTTATTTAAGTTAAAATCGATTTTATCAAAAAGGGACTCCCCTTCCAATTCAAAGGCTAATTTTTCAACATTCAGAATCTGATCCCCAGCCTCCCGGTCTCGTTCAAAGATAATGGCCGGATAGCGTCTGCTCGATGGACGGATTTCAGAAACATCCAATTTATCAATCATTTTTTTACGACTGGTGGCTTGTTTGGATTTCGCCATATTGGCTGAAAAACGACGGATAAATTCTTCTAATTCTTTCTTTTTATCTTCTGATTTTTTGTTGAGTTGGGCGCGTTGTTTGGCGGCCAACTGAGAAGATTCATACCAAAAGGTATAGTTTCCAGAAAAGTGATTGATTTTGTTATAATCGATGTCAGAAATATGCGTGCACACCGAATCTAAAAAGTGACGGTCATGCGATACTACAATCACACAGTTGTCATAATTGGCTAAGAAATGCTCTAACCAAGAAATGGTTTCATAATCCAAATCATTGGTTGGCTCATCCATAATTAGCACATCGGGCGAACCAAATAAAGCTTGCGCCAATAAGACCCGTACCTTTTGTTTACCGTCCAAATCCTTCATCAAGGTGTAATGATGTTCCTCTTTAATGCCTAAATTAGAAAGCATTGAAGCGGCATCACTATCGGCATTCCACCCATTCATTTCTTCAAATTGGACTTGTAATTCTCCAATGCGATCGGCATTTGCATCCGAGTAATCGTTGTACAACGCATCAATTTCGGCCTTTATTTTAAACAAGGGTTTATTTCCGATAATCACCGTTTCCAAAACCGTATGCTCATCATATAAGTTGTGATTTTGTTCCAGAACCGACATGCGTTTTCCGGGTTCTAAATGTACATGGCCAGACGTTGGTTCTTGAACGCCTGCGATGATTTTTAGAAAGGTCGATTTACCAGCCCCATTGGCGCCAATAATTCCATAGCAATTTCCGGTATTAAAAGACGTATTGACTTCATCAAAAAGAATACGTTTTCCGAATTGTACTGATAAGTTTGAAACTGATAACATGCTTAAAATAATTTTTGCAAAAGTAAATAAATCAAACCACTCACCAAATTAAACAGCCTCGTAATTTAACAACGCCTTAACAAGAATGAATCGTCTATAAGCTTACTTTTGATAGAACTAAGATATTATACGTCAGATATTATTACAAATGAAACCAATACACCTCCTTTACGGGCTTTTAGTCCTTTGTAGTTGCCAAAGCACTCACAGAGAGAATAAGGCTGTTTTTGTGGGAGGCGACATCATTAATCCAAGTAATAACTATGTGGTGTTATATGATACTCAAAACAATATCGATACGCTTTATTTAAATGCTAATAATCGATTTTTTCACCATTTCACAACCTTTAAACCTGGAATTCATTCATTTGTGCATGGTGGAAAACACCAAACTATATTACTCGAAGCCAATGACAGTATTATGATGCACATTAATACGCATGATTTTGACGAATCGATTGTGTATAATGGGATTGGCGCCAAAAAAAATAATTTTCTCATCAACTTATTACTGAAGTTAGAAAAAGAAAGTAGTGAGATTAATGTGTATTATAAAAAATCTCCTTTTGATTATCATTTCACGATTGAAAGTTTGATTGAAAAAAACACTAAAGAATTACAGTTGTTTTTAAAAGAAAACCCTAACTCTGAACTTTTTGAAAAAATAGCCCAAGCAAGTATTAATTACAATTATTTCACCAAAAAAGAACTCTACCCTTTCCATCACTATGGGAAAAATAACCTGAGTGAGTTCAAGAAACTTCCTGCTATTTTTTATGAGTTTAGAGAAAACATCGTTTATAATGATATCGATCTGAAAGATTTTTATCCCTATTATAATTTTTTATTTCCGCATATTAATAACCTCGCACTCGATCAATTAACAAGGTCGAATGCAGATTTTACATTAGAGCACAATTCATTGGATTACACCATGCGCAAGTTGGAGCTTATCAATAGTTTGGTGACTAATACGATGATTAAAAATAATTTATTGAAATATACGACGCGTAACTTCATCTCGAATTCAAAATCCATCGATCAGAGTTATATTTTATATCAATCCTTCTTAGAAAAAAGCACTATTGAAAAGGATAAAACATACATTAAAAATTTATTTAAACATGCACAGGGACTTCAATCGGGCTATCCCTTACCAGCCATCGAAGTGGTGAACCATAAAAATGAAACCTTAAATATTAATACTATTTTTAAGAAGACGACCGTTATTTATTTTTGGGATAATGCGAGTCGATATCATTTTGAAAATAGTCATATTAAGGTCAAAACCTTACAAGCATCTTTTCCTAATATTGATTTTATTTCGATTAACATCAACTCGATGCATACCAATGTATGGCGTAATATGATTTTTGGCAATCAGTTTAACATCAATAATGAGTATCGATTTTCAGACCCGTCTTATGCCAAAAAACGCTTGGCAATCAACTATATCAAAAAAGTTTTGATTGTAGATCGTGAGGGGTTGATCTTAAATGTAACCGCCGATTTATTCGATCCTACTTTTAATAAAACGCTTCAAAAATATAAATAAAAAAAAGCTAAAGTTTCCTTCAGCTTTAAATTTTATGTTAAAAATGTAAGTCTTAATTTCCTTTTTTATAATCTTCTAAAAATTTAGCTAAACCACTGTCTGTTAATGGGTGACGTAGTAAGCCTTCAATAGAACTTAAGGGGCCTGTCATGACGTCAGCACCTAACTTCGCACAGTCAATCACATGCATGGTATGACGCACAGAGGCCGCTAGAATTTCGGTTGCAAATCCATAATTGTCATAGATCAAACGAATTTCGGCAATTAGATTTAAACCATCGGTTGAAATATCATCCAAACGACCAATAAAAGGAGACACATAAGTGGCACCCGCTTTGGCAGCTAATAAGGCTTGTCCGGCAGAAAACACTAAAGTTACATTAGTTCTAATCCCTTTATCACTAAAATATTTACAGGCTTTTACACCATCTTTAATCATGGGAAGTTTCACCACAATTTGGGGATGTAAAGCTGCGAGGGCTTCACCTTCTTTTACCATCCCTTCAAAATCAGTAGAAATAACTTCGGCAGATACATCGCCTTCAACAATAGCACAAATGGCTTTGTAATGATTCAAAATGTTTTGTGAACCTGTGATGCCTTCTTTAGCCATTAAGGATGGATTGGTAGTCACACCATCAAGAACCCCTAGGTCTTGTGCTTCTTTAATTTGAGCTAAATTTGCCGTGTCGATAAAAAATTTCATACTATTTATTTTTATGTTTAATTAATAGGACAAAATTAGAGTTTTCTATTGTTTAGACAAAGCTAATCCCCATAAATAAATGATGCTTTAGAGTTTATAAAAACGACACAAAAGGGCTTCGTACCATAAATCGGGAAGGATTCGTTTTAAAACAACCGAGAATTTTTGTAGAAACGCACCCACTTTATAATGAATTTTCGGGTTTTTGGACGTTATAATTTTATGAATCATTTTAGCCATTAATAAGGGGTCTTCTCCAGAATCTACATGCGAATCCATTAAATTTAAAGTGGTCCCATAAGGTTCTTTGTAAGGAGAGTCTTTGAGCAATGGCGCATGATAACGACCTGCAGCAATGTTGGTTGCAAAATCGCCTGGCGCAATATTACTCAGTTTGATATTAAATGCTTTGAGTTCCATTCGATACGATTCGGTCATCAATTCTAAAGCCCCTTTACTAGCACTATAAACGCCTCTAAAAGGCAATCCCATATAGCCCGCAATGGACGTAATGTTTAAAATTAACCCTGATTTTTGAGCGCGCATATACGGCAACACAGCATTAATCATATGAATAGGACCAAATAAATTGGTTTCAAAATTAGCCTTCATTTCTTGGGTTGGAATTTCTTCCAATGGGCCCGTAATTCCAACGCCGGCATTATTAATCAAAATATCGATTTGATTGGTTTTAGAAATCAGTTCCGAAACACAGCTTGCAATAGAAGCGGATTGAGTAACGTCTAATTTTAACAATGGAAACTTAGAATCTGTACATTTTTCTGGAGAACGACTCGTGCCATAGACCACATATCCTTTATCGGTTAGGTACTCACCTACTGATTTTCCAATACCAGAAGAACCACCTGTAATTAAAACTACTTTTGCCATGTAATGCTTTTATAAGATGTGCTAAAGATAAAAATAATTGAGGAAACTAAGGGGTACAAAAAATGGCAAGCTACCTACATCACACCGCTACAACCATTTACCTTTGCTGCGTTCCCGCCCTGGAGGATTCAACAGGAGCTAGTTGTGTAGGACTTGCCGGGGCAAATATACAAAGTTTTAATATTTTCACAATGATTTTTTTAACTGAATATAAATAAATAAATTGCTAAAAATTAATATGACTCTATGCATCCCATCAAACTATTGACCTTCATTGGGTTTGGCCTTTTATTGACTGCTTGTGGAAACAACGCATCCTCTAAATCCTCCAACTTTTTGATCCAAATAAACAGCGAGACTAACGTTATTTCGAACGCAAATACACTTCGCATTGAATTGATCAATCCTAAAAACTATAAAATTGACTCCGTTCAATTGACCTTAGATAATTCAAAAATAGAGACTTCCGTGGCATTAGCATCCATGACTTTGGGTGAAAAAATAATCAAGGCCAAAGTGTATTATGATTCAAAATTTGAAATCGCCTTAAAAAAAGTAACCATTGTGAGTGCGACGGCTCCAAAATTATATACCTATGAGATTGTAAATACCTACCCTCACGATATCACATCTTATACGCAAGGACTGGAATTTTATAAAGGAAATTTATATGAAAGTACCGGGCAATATGGCGAATCTAAACTTAGAAAAATCGATTATAAGACAGGAAAAGTGCTTGATAATATCAATTTAAGCAAAGGTTACTTTGGGGAAGGGCTCTCTGTTTTAAATGATAAAATTTATCAATTAACTTGGAAAGAAGGTCGTGGATTGGTCTATGACGTGGATCGTTTTGAACAAATTGAAACCTTTAATTATGGGCAAAGTAAAGAAGGTTGGGGCTTGTGTAATGATGGTGATAAATTTTACAAATCAGATGGAACCGCTTACATTTGGACGCTAAACCCTCAAACGCTTTCCGAAGAAGGGTCTATTCAAGCGTACACCAATAAAGGAAAGTTGACAAATCTTAATGAATTAGAGTGGGTCGATGGAAAAATTTATGCCAATCGATACCAAAAAAATGGCGTGGCTATTATCAATCCACAGAATGGCGCAATTGAAGCGGTCATCGATTTTAAAAAGTTAAAAACGAAAGTCACCAAACACCAAGGCTTAGATGTTTTAAATGGGATGGCCTACAACCCAAAAACAAAAACCTTATTTGTGACCGGAAAACGCTGGGATAAATTATTTGAGGTTAAAATCATTAAAAATTAATGACGGTTTTTGAAGCCTTTCGAACGGTTGTCAACGATGATTTAGACGAGTTATTACATGTGAATAATGTGCGTTATGTGCAGTGGATTCAAGATCTTGCAAAGGACCATTGGATTACAGCCACCACCCCACTCCAACAAAAAGAAAATATATGGGTCTTATTAAGTCATCATATCGAGTATAAATCTTCTGCCGTACTGCACGATGAAATTCACCTAAAAACCTATGTCACACGTTCCAAAGGCGTCACCTCTACTCGAATCGTTGAAATGTATCATAAGGACACTGATAAATTGATTGTCAAATCAGAAACCAATTGGTGTTTATTAAACGGCACTACCAAAAAACCAAAACGAATTACTGCTGAGATTGTAAACGTATTTTAATAAAATTAAAACATCCACAATATTTATTAGCTCGAAAAGTTATATTTTTACCAAAACAGTCCATCACATGCTACGCTCCCTTTATTTTATAATAAGTTTTTTTATGCTCATTTTTTGGAGTTCTTGTCGCCAAGATTTTGAATTTATTCCAACCACAGGTACGCTCACCTTTTCAAAAGACACCGTTTATTTAGACACCGTTTTTTCAAATATAGGGTCGAGTACGTATACTTTAAAAGTGTATAATTCAAGTGATACTGATATCCGCATTCCTAGTTTAAAATTAAGTGAAGGGCAAAGCTCAAATTACCGTTTGACTGTAGATGGTATGACAGGCTTTGGAACGCTGTTGGGCAAAGAATTTGAAAATGTCGAACTGTTGGCCAAAGATAGCATGTATGTATTTATTGAAACCACTGTAGATATTGATCCTTTGGTCGCCGATGAAACACAATTTTTATATACCGATGCAATTGAATTTGGGAGTGGATCTAACATTCAGAAGGTAGAATTGGTAACTCTCATAAAAGATGCGGTGTTTATTTACCCTAATAAAGATGCCGAGGGCGTTGTTGAAACCTTAAAGTTTGATGTGGATGGCGATGGTATCGAGGATGAAACCAATGTACAGGGGCGGTTTTTAGAAGATTCCGAGTTAACCTTTACTAATGAAAAACCCTATGTTATTTATGGCTATGCAGCTGTAGAAAATGGAAAAATACTGACTGTAAATCCGGGTGCTCGCGTTCACTTTCATGCGAATTCTGGTCTTCTCATTACTGAAAATTCATCATTACACGTCAATGGATTACCGAGTTTAGATGCCGAACTTTTAGAAAATGAAGTGATTTTTCAGGGCGATCGCTTGGAACCTCTTTATGAAGACATTCCAGGGCAATGGCAAACCATTTGGTTGTTAAGTGGGAGTACCGATAATACCCTTAATTATGCGACGATCAAAAACGGAACCGTTGGTATTTTAAGTGATGGCAATCAAGAAGATGTTTCTAAATTAGTAATTACAAATTCACAGATTTATAATTCGAGTAATTTTGGTATTCTAGGAAGAGCAACTTCGATTAATGCAGAAAATGTAGTCCTTAATAACAGTGGCGTTTCATCCTTTGCAGGGACCTACGGCGGAAATTATAATTTCACGCATTCGACCATCGCCAACTACTGGACCAATAGTTTTAGACAATTCCCTGCCCTCCTACTCAATAATTTTATTGTAGATGCCGATAATAACGTATTTACAAACCCTTTGGAGTCTGCTAATTTTACCAACTGTATCATTTACGGTAATGACAATCCGGAATTGTTATTAGAAAAAGAAACCTCCGAAATTTTTAATTTTAAATTCACCAATAGTTTAATCTATTTTGAGGATTCTACAGGCTATTATTCAGAACCACAATACGATTTTAATGATACGGACCACTATGAAAATGTCCAATTCAACTCGGATCCAGAGTTTTTAGAGCCTTCTAAAAATCAATTACAAATTCCATTTGGATCGCCTGCAGAAGGGGCTGGGATTGCCTCAGGAGACCTAATCGTAGATATCACAAACACCACACGCCACTCACCTGCTGATTTAGGGGCCTATAATGCGATTGAGTTTGAGGAGTAAGAAAAACCACACGAAAGATTCGTGCGGCAGCGGGGGCTTCCACTCTCTTTGGTCTGCAACACTTTTGGTGTTTATTATTGATTTTTAATAGTCAAAAGAGTTGACTAAAAGACCAGAGTAAAAGCCCTTTCCAAAGCTATGTTACATAATGCGTTTTTATGGGTCGCTATCCGTTTCTTTCTTTTTAAAGGACTTAATTATTTGGCTTATAGGGAGGATTTGTAATAATGATTTTAATTCTCCATTTACGGTTTTCATCTTTTCAGTTGGCATAATCCAATAAACCACCAGAACCACTAAAAAGGTCGTGCAAAAAATTGCTGCTATTTCCATAATCAATACTATTTATTTAAGTTATCATTTGTTTTTATTTAGCTTACCATACTTTGTTTCAAAAGTCAACTATTTATACTTTTTAAAATAGGACAAGAATTTACACCTCTATATTTCATGTAAAATTACGTAGGTGTACCTATACTCTATTTTAAAAAGAACATGGAAAACACATTAACTTTATTTGATAAAAACAAATGTAGTTCAAGCTTTGACTTGTGTATATGTCAAATTATTAAACTTACACTCCAACAGGTTGGCGTTTTATAAAAATAAAAATTTACAAGCGTGGAACTTTAGGTTTTTAGATAGCCATCATCAATATTTTTTTTTCTAAAACGATAGCCCTTTTGCGGCTATTGAGCAAACTAATTAAACTTCGTAGTGAACCAGCCTACCTTCACGCAGGCTGGCAGCAGCCTCCTCGCTGGTGCGCGAATCTTTCGCGTTCCTAAATAAGCTAAATAAACCACACGATTCAATCGTGCGGCAGCTTGGGATTGAATTTGAAGAGTAAGCATAAATAATACCGTAACTTAATGCTATGGTTCATTCTCTGTTTTGTTGTTTATCTTGGACACGAGTTAAAAATTTTCCCCCCGCTCCCGCTAAGTTGTACTTAGTGGCCGTAAACTAGCTGAAAATATCTTTTATTTTTACCATGACCTACCAATCTTTGACGCCACTAGTTACAAACTAGCGGGAGCGATTACGTGACATACTAGGACGAGCGGGGGCCCGTTTATCTAGGATTTTTGTGGCTGTCTCTAAAATGGATGTCTTAGGATTATCTCCACCAACCCCGTACCGCTAAGTTGTACTTAGTGGCCGTAAACTAGCTGAAAATATCTTTTATTTTTACCATGACCTACCAATCTTTGACGCCACTAGAAAATTCTAGCGGGAGCGGGGTACTTTTTACTATCTTTTTAACAAAGTGAGGACGTATGTCTCTACTAGGGACGAGTTATAAACTTGAGCCAGTCGGTTTTTTTTGTTACTAGGACTACAGTCCGCATTTTCCAGAAAAGGCATAAAAAAACCTCCCAATACAATTAGGAGGTTAGATATTATATAAAATATGTGTTTAGGAAAACAACGGACGATCACTCATCATCACATTCACTTTTTCTGAGATTGCTTCAAGTTTTGCATCATCTTCATGGTTGTTAAGAACTTCATCAATCAGTTCTACAATCGTTTCCATATCCGATTCTACCAATCCACGCGTGGTAATTGCGGGAGTACCCACTCTAATCCCTGAAGTGACAAACGGGCTTTGAGTATCAAAAGGAACCATGTTTTTGTTCACGGTAATATCTGCTTTTACAAGTGCTTTTTCGGCATCTTTTCCAGTGATGTTTTTATTTCTCAAATCAATCAACATCATGTGGTTATCGGTCCCACCAGAAATTAAATGATAGTCGCGCTTTACAAAAGCTTTTGCCATGGCATCCGCATTCTTTTTTACTTGTAAAATATAATGTAAAAATTCATCGGTCAGTGCTTCTCCAAAAGCGATTGCTTTTCCAGCAATCACATGCTCTAAAGGGCCGCCTTGGTTGCCAGGGAAAATTGCAGAATCCAATAAAGAAGACATCATACGTACCTTTCCAGATTTTAAAGTGATTCCAAACGGATTTTCAAAATCTTTCCCCATCATAATCAATCCACCTCTTGGACCTCTTAGAGTCTTATGAGTAGTAGTAGTAACAATATGGCAATGTGGTATGGGATCATTTAAAAGGCCTTTGGCGATCATCCCAGAAGGATGCGAAATATCGGCTAATAAAATCGCACCGACACTGTCTGCAATGACTCTAAAACGCTCAAAATCAATATCTCTTGAGTAAGCAGAGGCACCTGCGATAATTAGTTTTGGTTGTTCTTTGGTGGCTATTTCTTGAATTTTATCATAGTTTAAAACGCCTGTTTCTTTTTCAACGCCGTAAAATACGGGATCGTACAAACGACCAGAAAAATTAACAGGTGATCCATGAGTCAGATGTCCACCATGAGATAAATCAAATCCTAAGATTTTATCACCGACTTTTAGACAGGCATGAAAGACGGCCGTATTGGCTTGACTACCAGAGTGTGGTTGAACATTTGCCCACACCGCTCCAAAGAGTGTTTTAGCGCGATCAATAGCGATTAGTTCTACTTCATCGACCACTTCACAGCCGCCGTAATAGCGCTTTCCAGGGTAGCCTTCGGCGTATTTGTTGGTCAATACCGAACCGGTCGCTTCCATGACTTGTTCGCTTGTGAAATTTTCTGAAGCAATCAATTCAAGACCATTGAGTTGACGGCTTTTTTCAGCTTCAATTAATTCAAAAATTTGTTCGTCGCGTTGCATATGTTTAGTTTCAAAAAGATTTATGCTGCAAATTTAATAATTAAGATTAGATTATTTGATATAAAAACTTCATTTTGAATGATTATTTATTAAATAGTAATCAACATTTTAAGGTTATTATTTTTATTAAATAATTGCAGTTTTATATGGGATTGATGAAAGTTTAGCAATCGTCCTGTTTTGGTTAATTATTAGAAAAATATAACCCCTAAATTCAATAATATGTAAAATTTAGATATTAATTTTTTTATACCTGTAAAAGTAATACTTTTGGATAGTAAACTACGATATAATGCGATATTCAAAAAATACTACAACTCTTTTAACTTTGGAATCTGTTCAAAGCAATATGATTATTGTAACTATTTCAACGATTATTAGCACCCTTTTGGGTGCTGCTATTATATAACTACCGTCCTAATGTATTGTTTGAATCAAAACAATAGTTACAATAAATATAAAAAATAAATAAAATGAAAGTTTTAAAATTTGGTGGAACATCTGTAGGTTCCGCAAAAAATATATCTAAGGTTATAAAAATTGTAAAAGAAGAATCTGCTTCAGAAAATATTGCGGTTGTGGTATCTGCTGTGGGCGGTATTACCGATAAATTATTGATTGCTGCTGATAAAGCCATCAACAAAGATCACAGTTATAAGGAAGATTTTGAAGCATTACGATTAAAACATATTGAAGTGATTGATGGGTTGCTAACCGGAGAAGTGCACGAAATCACAACTGATATTGTTTTGAATCATTTATCAAGACTTGAGAAATTATTAGATGGTGTGTATTTAATCAATGAATTATCGCCTAAAACAACCGATAAACTTCTCAGTTTTGGAGAATTGATCTCCTCCTTAATCATTTATGAGGCGATGAAGTCAAAAGGAGTTAATGTTCAACTTAAAAATTCTCAAAACCTAATTGTAACGGATTCAAACTTCACCAATGCAGCCGTTAATTTTGAAGAAACAAATGCCAATATCACCACCTATTTTGAAAGTAATCAAAAGATGGTCACCATTTTACCTGGGTTTATTTCCAAGTCTGAAAATGATGAAATTACGACCTTAGGGCGTGGTGGATCGGATTATACGGCGGCAATCCTTGCGGCTGCACTGAATGCCAGTGTGCTTCAAATATGGACTGATGTCAGTGGTATGTTTACAACCAACCCAAAAATGGTAAAAAATGCGAAACCTATAAATAAATTATCCTATTTAGAGGCCATCGAATTATCTCATTTTGGGGCGAAGGTCTTGTATCCACCAACGGTTCAACCCGTTCTTAGAAAAGACATCCCCTTACTTATAAAAAATACATTAGCTCCTAAAGATCCAGGGACTTTAATAACTAAAATTGTCGAAAACGGCCACCAATCCCCTATCAAAGGGATTAGTAATATTAATGATGTGTCGTTATTAACGCTTCAAGGAAATGGAATGGTTGGGATTCCTGGATTTTCGAAACGGTTGTTTGAAACGTTAGCACATTCAAAAATAAATGTCATTATTATTACGCAAGCCTCTTCCGAACATTCGATCTGTATTGGAATTGCTGATAAAGATGCACCGTTAGCAAAAGCAGTCATTGATAAAGAGTTTGAAAATGAAATCTCATTATTTAAAATAGACCCATTAGGCATTGAATCTCATTTATCAATCGTTGCAGTGATAGGCGATAAAATGAAAAGCCACCAAGGGATTAGCGGAAAAATGTTTAGTACACTCGGTAAAAATAATGTCAATATTAGAGCCATTGCTCAAGGGGCTTCGGAACGAAATATCACAGCCGTCATTTCTGAATCGGATGTTAAAAAAGCACTTAATTGTTTGCATGAACAATTTTTTGAAGAAGAAACAAAAGAAGTCAATTTATTTATTGCTGGTGTTGGAAATGTTGGGAAATCATTGATCGAACAAATCAAACAACAACAAAAATATATAAAATCAACCTTAAAAATCAAGTTAAAGGTTATTGCACTTTCAAATTCTAGAACCATGGTGTTTGATGAAAATGGATTGGATTTAGAGGACTGGGAATCCGTATTAAAAAATGGACAACCCACAGAACCAATGGCATTTTTTGAAGCAACTAAGAATCTTAATTTAAGAAATTCTATTTTTATAGATATCACGGCAAATGAAGCCATTGCAAATACCTATTCTCATTATCTAAAACAGAGTATTTCAGTCGTAGCTTGTAATAAGATCGCATGTTCGAGTACGGTTGATAATTACAAGGAATTAAAGCAGCTTTCGCACAAATATAATGTGCCATTTTTGTTTGAAACCAATGTGGGCGCAGGTTTGCCCGTCATCGATACATTAAAACATTTAATTAATTCTGGCGATAAAGTTCATACGGTCAATGCCGTACTTTCAGGAAGTTTGAATTTTATTTTTAATAATTTCAATAAAAACACCACCTTTCATGATGTGGTAAAACAAGCCCAAGCAGAAGGGTTTACAGAACCAGATCCAAGAATTGATTTGAGTGGGGTCGATGTAGCTCGAAAATTATTAATTTTAGCACGTGAAAGTGGTGAGATGTTAGAAATGGATGCCATTGAAAATGACCCGTTTCTACCCAAAGAATGCATGGAAGCGGCTTCGGTAGAATTGTTTTATGAAACCTTAAAAACAAATGAAGCTGTTTTTCAAAAACTTTTTTCATCGGCAGAATCAAACCAATGTAAATTAAAATATGTCGCAGCGTTTAAAGACGGTAAATCTAAAGTAGGATTGCAAGAGATTCCCGCGGGTCACCCGTTTTATAATCTTGAAGGAAAAGATAATATTGTGATGTTTTATACGAATCGTTATACCGAACAACCCATGATTATTAAAGGCGCTGGGGCAGGTTCTGAAGTCACTGCTTCTGGTTTATTTGCAGATATCATTAGAATTTCAAATACCAACTAATGAACGAAGTTAAACTATTTTCTCCTGCAACCGTGGCCAATGTATCCTGTGGATTTGATGTACTAGGGTTTTGTCTTGATGCAATTGGAGATGAAATGATCATCCGTAAAACAGTCGAAAAAGGCATTAAAATCACCAAAATTGAAGGCTATGACCTTCCATTTGAAGTTGAAAAAAATGTCGCAGGTGTTTCGGCACTCGCGCTCTATCACGATGCGAATCCGGATTGTGGGTTTGAAATCGAAATCTATAAATACATTAAACCAGGAAGTGGCGTAGGTAGCAGTTCTGCGAGTGCTGCTGGAAGTGTGTTTGGAATGAATGTTTTGCTTGGAAATCCTTACTCTGCTCTAGAACTTACGGCCTTTGCTATGAAAGGGGAAGCCGTCGCAAGTCAATGTGAGCACGCCGATAATATTGCTCCTGCCCTGTTTGGTGGATTTACGTTAGTGAAAAGTTTAGACCCTTTAGAAGTGCTTCAAATTCCAACACCTGCTGATTTATTTGCGGTGGTGATTCACCCTCAGATAGAAATAAAAACAGCTGATGCTCGTAAAATACTGCCAGAAACGATTTCTTTAAAAAATGCAATCACACAATGGTCTAATGTAGGCAGCCTGATTCACGGTTTACATACCAACGATTATGAACTCATCAGTCGTTCCTTAAACGATGTGGTGGTTGAACCTTTTAGAAGTCAATTAATCCCTGGATTTGAGAGTATCAAAAAAGCAGCTTTAGAAAGTGGCGCTTTAGGAACTGGAATCTCTGGCTCTGGTCCTTCAGTTTTTAATCTATGTAAAAGTGAAGCAACGGCTCTTAAAGTTGAACAATCGATTAGAGACACTTACAAAACACAAGAGATTCCGTTTGAAATATATGTTTCAAAAATTAATTTAGACGGCATAAAACAAATAAACTAGTACGAGCAATGAATTATTATAGTTTAAATAAAATCGCAGCAGACACCACATTTGAAAATGCGGTCATCAAAGGGTTGGCACCAGATAGAGGTTTATATTTCCCAGAAAGCATCACCCCTTTAGATCCCTCCTTTTTTGAGAACATCGAAACTCTTTCTAATGAAGACATCGCCTTTGAAGCGATCCAACAATTTATCAGTCCAGAAATACCTGAAGCTGTTTTAAAAACCATCGTCTCCGAAACTCTGAACTTTGATTTTCCAGTGGTTAAACTTACGGAGTCCATTTCAACTTTAGAACTTTTTCATGGTCCAACTATGGCTTTTAAAGATGTTGGGGCTCGATTTATGGCAAGATGTTTAGGGTATTTTAATCAAAATAATTCCAATGAAGTCACTGTATTGGTGGCTACGTCTGGAGATACCGGCGGTGCAGTGGCGAATGGCTTTTTGGGCGTTAAAGGGGTAAGAGTGGTAATATTGTACCCAAGTGGAAAAGTTAGTAATATTCAAGAAAAACAATTAACGACTTTAGGTCAAAACATTACAGCTTTAGAAGTCGAAGGGACTTTTGATGATTGTCAGGAGATGGTTAAAAGAGCATTTATTGATGATGAACTCACTTCAAAAATGCAATTAACATCTGCCAATTCGATCAACGTGGCGCGATGGCTTCCACAATTGTTTTATTTCATGTTTGCTTACAAACAGTTGAAAAAAAATCATAAAGAAATTGTTTTTTCAGTGCCAAGTGGAAATTTCGGAAATGTATGCGCTGGAATGATTGCACAAAAACTAGGATTGCCAATTAAACATTTTATCGCCTCTAACAATGATAATAATGTGGTAACCCGATTCTTAAAATCCAACTCTTACGATCCAAAACCATCGGTACAAACGGTTAGTAATGCGATGGATGTAGGAAACCCAAGTAACTTTATTCGTATTCAAGCCATTTATAAAAATGACTTCGAAACCTTAAAATCAAATCTATCCTCCTATAGTTTTACAGATGAAGAAACTAAAAAAGCATTGGATGAAATTTATACAACCACAAATTATATTGCAGATCCTCATGGAGCGGTCGGCTATTTGGGATGTAAATCGTATTTAAAAACCAATCCAAAAGCCCATTGTGTTTTTTTAGAAACAGCGCATCCGACTAAGTTTTTGGATGTGGTTAAAGAAGTTATCGACGCCGATATTCCGTTACCTCCACAAATACAATCGGTCATTGATAAACAAAAAGTCGCCACTGAAATTAAAGACTATTCAGAATTTAAAGCATTTTTAACGCAGCTATAATCCATATCGATTCCTATTTTTGATTAGATTTGTAATCCTATAAATTTAATTAATTATGAAAACGATTGCACTCCAGTCTACACACGAAGCTTTAGGCGCTAAAATGGTTCCATTTGCAGGTTACACTATGCCTGTCCAATACGTGGGCGTAAATGCCGAACATGAAACCGTTAGAAATGGCGTGGGAGTGTTTGACGTTTCACATATGGGCGAATTCCTTATTGAAGGTCCAAATGCACTAGACCTTATTCAGTCTGTTTCCTCTAACGATGCTTCTAAATTATCCGTCGGAAATGCGCAATACAGTTGTTTACCAAATGAAACTGGCGGCATTGTCGATGATTTAATCATCTATAAAATCAAAGAGGACACGTATTTATTGGTGGTAAATGCCAGTAATATTGAAAAAGACTGGAATTGGATTGTGTCAAAAAATACAATGGGCGCTGAACTAAAAAACATTAGCGAGGCCTATTCATTATTAGCCATTCAAGGCCCCAAAGCTGTGGAAGCCATGCAATCCTTGTCAAGTGTTGATTTAGCTTCCATTGAGTTCTATAATTTTGTGGTAGCTGATTTCGCCGATATTGAACACGTTATCATCTCAGCGACTGGATATACAGGAAGTGGTGGGTTTGAAATTTATTGTAAAAACTCTGAAGTTCAACAGGTTTGGGATAACGTATTTGAAGCAGGTGCCTCCTTTGGCATAAAACCGATAGGCTTAGCCGCTCGTGATACCTTACGATTAGAAATGGGGTATTGTTTGTATGGTAATGATATTGATGACCAGACCTCACCTATCGAAGCAGGATTGGGTTGGATTACTAAGTTTTCAAAACCATTTACGAATTCTGAAGCACTTAAAATTGAAAAACAAGAAGGTCCAAAACGTCGCTTAGTAGGCTTTGAATTAGTAGAACGTGGCATCCCCCGAAAAGATTACAACATAGAAGATACTTACGGAAATGTTATAGGGATTGTAACTTCGGGAACCATGGCGCCATCTGTTGGGAAAGGGATTGGAATGGGCTATGTTTTTTCAGATCATGCAGCCGTTGGAACCGAGGTGCGCATTGCAATTCGAAAACAAAAAGTACTTGCCAAAATCGTGAAACTTCCATTTTACAAACACAAATAATTGAAAGGAATGGGTTTATTTAAAAAACACCGTATTCTAATTTTAGGCGTAAGTGGCTTTTTAGGGGGCGCTATTTATAAAGAACTCTGCTCCTATTATAAAACCTTTGGAACGTATCGAACTAGCAATTCAACACTTGAAAACAACAAACTATTTTATCATTACAACTTTGAAGAAGATGATATACACGAGGTTTTAAATGTAGTGAAACCAACCATTGTAATCTCTGCGTTAAGAGGCGAATTTCCTGCCCAGATTACAGCGCATAAACATCTTTATGAATACATATCAATTCAAAAAAAATGTAAAATCATCTTTTTATCCTCTGCAAATGTATTTGATGCCTACAGTAAATTTCCAAGTTATGAAAATGACACCACGCTTAGTAACAGTATTTATGGGCATTTTAAAATTCGACTTGAACAATTATTCTTAAAACTCCCGACTAAAAAAGTCGCTATCATCCGTTTACCTATGGTTTTTGGTCCTCAATCACCTCGCATCAATGAACTCCATTTATTACTAAAATTAGAGGAACCCATCGAGTTGTTTCCAAATCTAATCATGAATGTGACTACAGATAAAAAAGTAACGCTACAATTGCATTATATCATCAACAGAAACAAATACGGGATTTTTCATTTAGGAAGTAAAGACTTGGTACATCATGACGATTTTATCAAAGATTTAGTTGCAAAGATGGGGGCTCAGAACCCGAGGTTTAAACGCGTCTATACAACCAATGATGAGCGGTATTTAGCTGTTTTACCCAAAGAGAATATATTACCTAATCACCTTCAAATATACAGTGATGATGTATTTGAAGATATGATTTAGCGTTTTATGTCTGATTAAATTTGTTTTTCGTCCTAGCATTTTTATTTTTGTTAAACATTACTTAGAACACACTAGAATTTATGGGAAGAGCTTTTGAATTTCGCAAAGCAAGAAAAATGAAGCGTTGGTCAGCAATGAGCAAGGCATTTACACGTATTGGAAAAGATATCGTCATGGCCGTCAAAGAAGGAGGTCCTGATCCAGATACCAATTCTAGATTAAGAGCAGTCATTCAAAACGGAAAGGCCGTGAATATGCCCAAGGACAATATTGAACGTGCTATTAAACGTGCTAGTGATAAGAGTCAAGGGGATTATAAAGAAGTCTTGTTTGAAGGTTATGCACCTCATGGAATTGCAATCTTAGTTGAAACGGCCACTGATAACAATACACGTACCGTTGCAAATGTTAGAAGTTTTTTTAATAAATGTAATGGTAGTTTAGGAACTTCAGGCTCTGTTGTATTTATGTTCGATCACACGTGTAATTTCAGAATTAATGCAGACGGATTGGATGTTGACGACATTGAACTCGAATTTATTGATTTTGGTGCGGAAGAAGTCTTTGCTGACGATGATGGGATTTTGATCTATGCGCCATTTGAAAGTTTTGGTGCAATTCAAGCTGAATTAGAATCACGTGAGATTGAAATTCTTTCTTCTGGATTTGAACGGATTCCACAAGTCACGAAACCATTAAATGAGACGCAAGTAGCTGATGTTGAGAAGTTATTAGAAAAATTAGAAGAAGATGATGATGTACAATTTGTATATCACACCATGCAAGAGTAATTAAGAGTATTCTGGGATTTTACCCTTAATACCTTCAAAAAAGGCACGCATGAACTTAAAATCCGCTTCGATATCATCTGTTGGGTAAAACGGTTCAGAGAAACAATTCATTTTATTTTCAAAATCAAAGGACAACATAACCACTGGTACATTTGCCGTTTTGGCAATGTAATAAAATCCAGTTTTCCAGGTTGTGACCTTCCCACGTGTCCCTTCAGGAGCTAAAAGCATTCGGAAAACAGCTCTGTTTTCAAACAAACGTGCAATGGCATCAACTTGTTTTTCATTTGAATGCCGTACAATCGGTGCGCCACCAAGCGCTCTAAAAAACCACCCTGTTAATGGATTAAATAATACTTTCTTACCAACAAAATTTGATTCTAGATTTACTGCAGATCTAAGAAGTACTCCTACATAAAAATCATGCCAACTAGTGTGAGGTGCTGCAATAATAACCGCTTTTGGAACACTTTTGAAGTCCTTAAAACCCGTCACTTTCCATCCCAATAAACGATGGTATATAAACTTTGAAATCGACTGTATCATTACATTTTAGAATATAAATCCTTTAATAAAGATCTTGTGATTTTTGTTTTCCAATCCTTTCCAATAGCATTTTCCCATAAAGGTTCTAAGCTCATAGCAACATCAATCATAATGTCAAACTCTTTATCGGTTAGATTTGAACATATTCCTTTAGGAATGTGAATATCATGCTTTCGTTTCATTTCTTTAAATAACTTCACCCCTTCTGGGTAAAAGTCTTTTAGATGGTCAAAAACAATGCAATTTCCAATGCCATGCTTGGTCCCTAACAAAAAGGACATTCCATAACTCATGGCGTGTGCGACTCCCACTTGAGAGTAGGCAATACTCATACCACCGTGCCAAGAGGCCATCATCAATTTATCTTGACTTTCTTCTGAATCAAGAGATCCTAAAAACACTTCTTTACAAAGCTCTAAGGCAGTCTCTCCATAGGTTCTACTAAAAGAATTTATAAATTCTCCATTCAAAGACTCAATACAATGAATATAACAATCCATCCCTGTATAGAACCATTGTTCTTTAGAAACGCCTTCTGTTAACTCTGGGTCTAAGATCACTTGATCAAAAGGAGTAAAATCACTATTAAGACCTAATTTCATTTTTGGTCCTGTTAAAATGGTTGTTCTTGAGACTTCAGCACCAGTTCCTGAAATTGTTGGAATTCCAACATGATAAACCCCTTTGTTTTTAATCAAATCCCAACCTTGGTAATCTTTACTTGGACCATTATTGGTTAACATCAAAGCAACTGCTTTGGCTAAATCTAAAAGACTACCACCTCCTATACCAATAATTCCGGATGGTAAAATACTCGAACCTAGAATAATAGAATCTACTAATTGATCTACTTGAGACGTTTTTGGTTCTTCTTCAGTGGATATATATATTATGTGATCATTGTAGAGTAATGGAATCTTTGCGATGAGGACTGAATTATTTTCAAACACATCATCGACTAAGTATATAAAAGGTGCTCGTTCATTCAGACGCATGGGCGCCATAATTTCACCCAATTGAGTGAAACTGCCACGTCCAAAAACAACTTTGGACACCATTGGAAAATTTTTAAAACTCATACTCATATATCTAACTACTATAAGTCCATAAAATTATGGACGATTCAAATTTTCTTGAAATATCTCTGCAAATTGACCCACATGATACCCATCAACTAAGGCATGGCTTACACTAATTGCAACATTCATTAATAATTTACCACCTTCATTATAGGTCTTGCTAAAGGCAAATTTAGGGACGGAATCCTTAGTTCCTGAAAAAGGTTCTTTCTGTGATGAAAAACGAAACCATGGCAATGCAGAACAATGTATACAATCCAATCCATTGACAGGTGGGTAAAGTTCTGAAGATTCATTAATTCGATTTTTTTCATTTATAAAATTGATATTAAATGTGTCAAACTGTTCTGAAAAATTAATAAAACTGAATCCAAAGGTCTTATCATCTCTTAACAGTGTAGTAGAAGCATTGATGACTTCATATTCAAATACTTCATTATCAATAATTCTGTATTTAAAATTTTCAACCGCATTGATCGCTTTCATACACTCATGAAGGTAAATGGCGAAGAAACTTACTTTAGTATCCTTTGATTTTTTGTAAGCTTTTGACACATCAAATGGGATCGTTACTGAAAAATAAGGATCCGCTAAAGAATTAAAATGATTGAAATGTTGTTTACGATTCCAACATTCTAAGTCTATTTTTCTCAATGTTTTATTTATGTCTAATTCTTTCCCCATAAACCTTTCGCACGTTCCAAATCTTCAGGAGTGTCAATCTCAACTCCTTGAACATCTGTTTCTACCATTTTTATTTTTTTCCCAAACTCTAAATAACGTATGCATTCAATTTTTTCAGAAGCTTCTAACATTTGCATTGGAAGTTTTGTAAAATCTAACAAAGCACTTCTTCTAAAGGCATAAACGCCTTTGTGTTTAAAATACGTTGTTTGTACTGTTTTATCTCTGTAATATGGGATTGGACTTCTTGAAAAATAAAGCGCAAAACCACGTTGATCAACAATCACTTTTACGGTATTTGGATTTTCAATTTCTTCGGGATCTGTAATATGCACCATTAAAGAGGCTAAATCAATTTCTTTAGCCACATCATTTTTGAAGACGTTCAGTACTTTTTGTAAACTTTCACGATCTGTGAAAGGCTCATCTCCTTGGACATTTACTACAATGTCACAGTCAACAGTTTCGACCGCTTCTGCAATCCGATCGCTTCCAGATTCGTGTTGTTTCTGACTCATAATGGCATGACCGCCATGAGTTTTAATTTCATTATAAATAATTTCACTGTCTGTAACGACATACACTTCACTAAATAAATTCGTTTGCATGGTCGCCTGATAGGTTCTTAGTATCACGCTTTTACCTTCGAGATCTTGCATCAATTTCCCTGGAAATCGAGTGGCACTGTAACGCGCAGGTATCATGGCAATTATTTTCATTAAGTTATAAATTAATTCAACATCAAAAATACATATTTTTTGATTAATGAGATGGGAGAAAAAGGATATAATTTAGTGTTCAAAATAATCATCTTGAAATCCAATAAGATATAATTTTTCTTTGGCCCGTGTCATCGCTGTATAGAGCCATCGCAAGTAATCTCGGTCGATACCATTTGGTAAATAGGGTTGCTCAACAAATACCGTATTCCATTGCCCTCCTTGCGATTTGTGGCAGGTGATCGCATATGAAAATTTTACTTGGAGAGAATTTAGATATTTACTTTTTTTAACTCCTAAAAACTTTTTATAGGACGAAGGTTCGTCTTCAAAATCTTTTAAAATTTCTTGGTATAATTTATTAGATTCTTCATAAGGTAAAGACGGGGTTTCTAGTTTAATGGTGTCTAACATTAACACCGTTTCAAATGGGCGCATTTTGGGGTAATCGACCATTCTAATTTTAACTTCTGCAAATCGGAACCCATATAATTCTTTGATATTAAAAACCTCCAATACTTCTATTATATCGCCATTGGCAATAAATCCTGCTTCACTTGTGGGCTTCAACCAAAAGTAATTGTTTTTAACAATCATTAAAAAATCGCCCGCAGTTAATTCATTTTCATTAAATAAAATCCGGGAACGAATTTGTTCATTATAAAGATTCGCACGCTTATTAGAACGTACAATTAGAGCCGTGTCCTCATTTCCTAGCGTACTGTAGGCGTCGTTTATAGCATCCAAAATTTCGTAACCATCATTTAGCCGGACAATATCTTTAAACCCTTTTAGATTAAATTCAAAAGATTCAAAATATGAATTTGAGATCGCCTCTCTTAATAGTGTTGCATTAAACAAAATCCCAGAATCTTCGCCTTGTCTCACAACTTCATCCAATTCTAATCGAAGGACTTCTTTATTATAGTTGAGTTCTAAATTAGATTCATTTAAAGCGGGGCTTAAGTCTAATTTAACAGGAGGTAATTGTGCAGTATCTCCTATTAATAATAATTTACATTGGAATCCCGAATACACATATTGAATCAAATCATCCAATAATGCACCACTCCCAAATAGTTTCGCTTGATTTGAAACATCCGAAATCATGGACGCTTCATCAACGATAAAAAGTGTTTTTTTATGTTTATTTGGAGCGAGCACAAATGACATTTTGCCATTTTTTTCAGGTCGAGGAACGTAAATTTTCTTGTGAATTGTAAATGCTTCTTTTTGGGAATAGTTACTAATCACTTTTGCGGCACGGCCCGTGGGTGCCAATAACACCGCTTCTTTTTGAGCATGCCATAAGTTTTTCACCAAAACACCTATGATCGTTGTTTTACCGGTCCCCGCATAGCCTTTTAAAACAAAGAGTTCATTCGCTTCTGTACTAAATACAAAGTTAGAAAGTTGCTGTAAACCAATGTCTTGCTTAAGCGTTGGCGTAAAGGGAAAAGAGGTTTTTAGTAATTTAAAAAAGGCATTAGCATTCATTTGTTTGAATCAAGAATATAAATATATTCAAATATAGAAATGATTTTTACTAACATTCACTTTATTGAATAAAAAAAAATTGTAGATTTGTGAAGTCTCATATTAATTTAATATAAACACTATGATAATTTTTGCAGTATTAGTCGCCGTTATACTTTTAACCATCGGAATTGTATGGCTAATTGACAAGTATCTTCCTAAAAAAAGTAAACCGCTTATTTTGGTTGGCTTGTGGATTATAATAATCTTTTTAGGCTATTTAACATTTATGTCTGTTTACGGCCCTATTCAATTCAATCAACTAAAAGAAAAACGATACAAAGTTGCAATTGAAAATCTTAAAGATATTAGAGATGCTCAATTAGCACACCGAACCGTAACTGGGCAATTTCAAGGCGATTGGAATAAATTGGTTACATTTATTGAAAATGAACAATTTACAATTACACAACGAAGAGATTCAACCGTCATTGACGAAGATTTAACGCGTCGTTATGGAGTTGATACGACTAAAGATATTGTCATCATCGATACTTTAGGATTTGTTCCCGTAAAAGATTCTTTATTTGGAGCGGATCCTCGTTACAAGACAATGATGAATGTTCCTGGAGTTAAAGACGGCCAAAAATTTGAATTAAAATCTGGTCTTTTAGAACAAAACGGCATCAACATTCCTGTTTTTGAAGCCTCTGTTTCTAAATCTGTTATACTGTTTGATCAAGAGAAAAACTTGGTAGATGTTGAATCAGAAGTCGTTTCAGTAGAAGGTGTTAATGGTCCTACTCTTAAAGTAGGGTCTATGGAAGAAATAAATACAAACGGAAACTGGCCAAAAAATTATTCTCAAGAACAATAACATATCAGAATCTATATATGAATTGTCCATTCAAGTAAACTTGAGTGGACTTTCTTTTTTTGTTTTAAACGCAACAGAAGGAACAATTGAGTATCTTGAATCGGAAAGCTTTGACAAAAAAAAATCTCCTCAACACCTGTTAGATCAACTCACACACAGCTTTAATAGTGTTAAAGAACTTCAAAAAGATTTCGCGAAAGTAACCGTCATACATGACAATGAACTTGCGACTCTAGTTCCAAAGCCGTTGTTTGATGAATCTAATTTAGTAGATTACTTAAAATTTAATACAAAGATTTTAAAAACCGATTTCATTACGTATGATAATTTGCAAATTTCAGATATAAGAGTCGTATATGTACCATTGGTTAATATCAATAATTATATATTTGATCGCTTTGGAAGTTTTGAATACAAACACAGTGCAACCATTGTCATAAACCGTGTTTTGACGCTTGAAAAAAATTCAAAATCTCCTAAAATGTTTCTTAATATTGAAGCATTTCATTTTGAAATCATGTCCGTTGAAAACAATCATTTAAAGTTTTACAACCGATTTGACTACCAAACAAAAGAAGATTTCATCTATTATGTATTATTTACTATAGAACAAATTCAACTCAATCCAGAAGAAATTCCAGTAGTTTTGATGGGGTCTGTAAATGAAAGTAACGAATTATATCAAATTGCTTACAAGTACATACGACATGTCAGCTTATTACCCAAAGAATCTATGCGTTACAGCAACGATGCTAGTTCTAATCATTTCACACTCCTAAATAGCTTATAATGCGAATCATATCAGGATTATTCAAGGCCAGACGAATTATGGCGCCAAAAAAATTACCTGTCAGACCCACAACTGACATGGCAAAAGAAGCGTTATTTAACATTCTGAACCACCGGTATCATTTTCAGGAAATCTCATTTTTAGACCTGTTTTCTGGGACTGGAAATATTAGTTATGAATTTGCTTCTAGAGGAACAGAATCCATTGTTGCCGTGGATCAAAATTTTCATTGTACTAAATTTATTTCTCAAACTTCAGAAGCGTTTGAAATGCCCATTCAAGTGATTAAAGCAGACGTATTTGGGTTTTTAGAAAAAACGAAACAACCACAAACAATTATTTTTGCGGATCCTCCTTACGAGCTTGAACATGAAAAGTTTTTAAAAATTGTGGAGCTTGTCTTTCAAAATGAACTTTTAGAAGCAGATGGTGTCCTTATTATTGAACATTCCAAACAAACAGACTTGTCTTCGGCTCCCCAATTTAGCGAAGTGAAAGGCTATGGTGGAAATCGGTTTAGTTTTTTCGAAAACTAAAAAAAAAGCAGATCTATAAGCCGGATCCTGTATCACACAAAATGTGACCCTTATCATTTATCTACGTTTACTGTTGCCAGCAAACTTTAGCTGCCTACCCTTCAGCATCGCACGTGTCGCGCTCAAGCACTGATATACATGACATTGCACCTTATAGAGTTTACCTGGTTTCACTACAGCTTAACCTGTACATTCTTTCTGTTGCACTTTTCCTAGCCTTACGACTGGTGGCCGTTAGCCACTATAATACACTTTGGTGTCCGGACTTTCCTCCCTTCGTTTAAAACGAACAGCGATAAGGCGATCTGCTTTGCCGCAAAAGTACATAAATTGTTAATAACTCCTTTTAATTTTAGAGCCTTTAATTTAGGCATTAGGCCATGAATATTTAAATTTGTTTTAATAACATTTTTATGGAACCATTTATTGTGTCGGCTTTAAAATACAGACCTCAAACATTTAAAGATGTTGTTGGGCAGTCTGCTATTACCAATACTCTAAAAAATGCTATCGATCAAAACCACTTGGCCCAAGCCCTCTTATTTACTGGTCCTCGTGGCGTTGGGAAAACCACTTGTGCTCGTATTCTTGCCAAAATGATTAATAGTAGTGGCGCTGAACACGTAAATGAAGATTTTGCTTTTAATATTTTTGAATTAGATGCCGCTTCTAACAATTCTGTAGATGACATTCGAAGCCTCACAGATCAGGTGCGAATCCCACCGCAAGTTGGTAATTATAAAGTGTATATTATAGATGAAGTTCATATGTTATCGGCTTCGGCATTTAATGCCTTTCTAAAAACATTAGAAGAGCCACCAAAACATTGTATTTTTATTTTAGCAACGACCGAAAAACATAAAATAATTCCGACAATTCTATCGCGATGTCAGATTTTTGATTTCAAACGAATTACAGTGACGGATGCTAAAAACTATCTAAAAGTCATTGCACAAGAACAAGGAATTACTGCTGAAGATGATGCATTGCATATCATCGCTCAAAAGGCAGATGGCGCCATGAGAGATGCCCTTTCTATATTTGACAGAGTTGTTAGCTTTTCTGGAAAAAACTTAACACGTCAGGCAGTCACTGAAAACTTAAATGTTTTAGACTACGACACCTTTTTTGAAGCTACCGATTTAATTCTAGCTAATAAAATACCCGATTTATTAGTGCATTTTAATCACATCCTTTCCAAAGGATTTGATGGCCATCATTTTATTACAGGCTTAGCGTCTCATTTTAGAGATTTATTAGTGAGTAAAACGCCACAAACTATTGAACTCTTGGAAGTTGGAGATGATACCAAAGTTACTTATAAGACACAATCAGAAGCAACCTCACAAGCGTTTTTAATTCAGGCTATTGAACTTGCAAATGAATGCGATCTCAAATACAAAACAAGCAAAAATCAGCGGCTTCTGGTCGAACTTTGTTTAATGCAGCTTGCCTCTATCACTTTTGATGGAGAAAAAAAAAAGCCTAGTGGATTCATAATTCCTGCGTCCTACTTTAGGTCTAAAAGAATATCTGAAGTCAAAGTAAAACGTCCTGTTACAACTCCAGAAAATTCAACCAAAAAACAAACGAAGGAAACTCAGTCGGTTGTTGAAAAAGTTGAAGAACCAAAAGAAACGTATCTAAAAAAAGAACTTCCTATACCCATCATTCAAAGCACACAAAGACCTTCTTCGGGATTGTCGTTGAGTAGTATTCGAAAGAAAAAAGAGCATCAAATTAAGCTCATGGATGTCAAGGTTGATGAAGAAGACTTGCCAAATGATCCGTTTACCGAAGAAACACTTTTGAAATTTTGGAATATCTTTGTCACTAAATTGGAAACAGATGGCAAATACAACCTTGCGGCAATACTTCAAATTGACACACCAAAACTCATCAATGGACATACCATTCGATTAGAATTTCCAAATACCACCAATAAAATTGAAGTTGAACGCCAGCAATTCGATTTATTACAATACTTGAGAAAGGCAGTCAATAATTTTTCGATTGTTCTAGATATTATAGTTAATGAAAAACTTGAAAAACAATACGCTTACACCCCAGAAGATAAGTATCAAAAATTAGTTGAGAAAAATCAACACGTCGAACTGTTACGTAAAACATTTGATTTAGATTTATAAGTTATGCTTGGATTAAAATTACCTTCCGACCCGAGATGGGTGAACATCGCTGAGAAGAATTTAGAAGAAATTTTATCAGATCATGCTTTTTGTGAGCAGAAAGCGGCGAGTACTGCCATTTCTCTTATTGTAAGTTTTCCCGAATATACAGAATTGGTCCAAGAAATGATTGCTTTAGTTGAAGAAGAAATGAGTCATTTTAAAATGGTTCATGACATAATACTAGAACGTGGATTTACCCTCGGTCGCGATCGAAAAGACGCGTATGTATCCCGTTTATTACAATTTTTTCCTAAAGGTGGAAGTCGCACAACGCAATTAGTACATCGCTTGTTATATGCCGCTTTAATTGAAGCGCGAAGTTGTGAACGATTTAGACTCCTATCAGAACATTTAGAGGATATGAAATTGGCTAAATTTTACAGAACCCTTATGATTAGTGAGGCAAATCATTACACCTCCTTTTTAGGTTTTGCAAGACAGTATGGCGAACGCGAAGATGTGGATCAAAAATGGGAAGCCTTGCTAGACTATGAAGCAAACATCATGAAGTCCTTAAGCAAAAGTGAAACCATTCACGGCTAGTTTAGTCTATTTACGGGGTGAAATTTTTTGGAAATAACTTATATTCTAAAAATCCGTTGGTACAACCGCCCCATGAATCCGTATTGAAATTAAGTTTTACAATGCCGCAAGTTGGAATATTATCAATACTAGCATCTCCTATTTGATTAACTAGAGTAGTTAATGCATTGTTATGACCAAAAATAATCACCTTAGAAAACTTAGGGTCAATTTCTTTGATAAAGACCTCTAAATAAGCACCACTAAAATCATATAATTGATCTGAATATGACACCATTGATTCCTCAAAAACAGCATTTTTAATAAAAGCTCGACAGGTTTCTCGAGTTCGTTTTGCGGTACTACAAAAGACGGCTTCGGGTTTGAAAGACTTTACAATATCTAAGGAGGACATAAATTCTGAATCAAATAAACCACGTTTATTTAAGGTTCTTTTTTCATCTGGAAGTTGAAACTCCCAGGACGATTTGGCATGTCTTATAAAGGTGATTGATTTCATAAGAAATTAAGGAGATAACCGATCCATTTTCCAGGAAAAATCTGTTAGTAATTGGTACCGAATACGATCATGAAGGCGATTGGCTCTGCCCTGCCAAAATTCAATTTCAATAGGTTTGATCATAAATCCACCCCAAAATTTTGGTCGCAAAATTTCTTTGTTTTCGTACTCCAATTCCAAGGATTTTAATTTAGTTTCCAACACCTCTCTATTCGCAATCACCGAACTTTGTTGAGATGCAATGGCTCCCAGTTGACTGCCTTTAGGTCTGGATTCAAAGTAACCATCACTTAGATTATCAGCGATTTTTTCTGCACGTCCTTTAATAATTACTTGTCGCTCTGCGGCCGCCCAATGAAATGACAAACAAACATTTGGATTTGCTGCAATAGCTTTTCCTTTTTCGCTTTCGTAATTCGTATAAAATATAAAACCTTCATAAGTGTACTTTTTTAAAAGAACCACTCTGTTTTTAGGAAAACCATCGGTTCCAATTGTTGAAATAGTCATGGCATTGGTTTCATCTTCTTGAAAATGAGTATCAACTTCATGAAACCACTTCTGAAATACTTCCATTGGGTTTTCAGAAATAGATGACTCTAACAAGGCGCCCTTTTCGTAGGATTTTCGGTAATTTCCTAAATCTTTTTCCATAATTTTAAATTCACATTCAAATTTACATAAATATATTATTTTTAGTGTCGTTGAATTATTAAATTTATGATCAAATAAATAGTTTTAATATGATATATGGGAGTTTAATCACAGGGATTATTTTAATTGTAACAGGAATAGCTGTTAAGAATCATCCTGATTTAATCGCAGGATACAACACACTTCCCAAAGAAAAGAAAGATAAAATTGATGTGGAAAAACTAACAAGCATCACACGAAAATATCTGGTTTTAACAGGATTAAGTGTCCTGTTTTCTAGTCTTATTTTAGCACTATTAAACATAGACCAACAAACTCAACTATATGTGGTGAGTGGATTGGTTATTGTAGGCGTCACAACTTTAATTATTCTATCCAACCGAATACCAGAAAAGGAGTAAAAAAAATAGTTTATGGTATTTTAAATGCGTTTTGTGTAATGCATAAAAAATAAAATCACAATTGGAACTGCCAGAACGACAACCATCCATAAATGCGATTCTATAACTTGGGGTGCGATTAGTAACGTAATAATATAGCCACCAATCGCCCCCCCAAAATGTGCATCATGTCCGATATTACCTTGACGTGACTTCATCCCATATATGGAATATAACATGTAACCTACGCCCACAACATAAGAAGGAATTGGGATCGGAATAAAATATAAATACATTTTCATACCAGGATATAATAAAATTGCGGCATATAGAATCCCAGTCACGGCGCCACTAGCACCAACCGCTGAGTAGTAAGATTCGTTTTTATGAAAGTGATAGGATAACAAATTTCCAAAAATCAAACTCCCAAAATAAATTAAAAAGAAATAAAACGGACCGACGCTTGCTAAAACAATATCCGCAAAGAAATAGAGCGTTAACATATTAAACAACAAATGTTGCAAGTCCACGTGTAGAAAGCCAGAGACCAACATACGAAGTTGCTCACCACGTTTGATGCCGCCAACATTAAATTTATACGTTTCAAAAAAAGAGCGATCCTTAAACCCTTTTAAGGAGCAAAGCACGTTAATAGCAATAATAATCAGGGTATAAATACTAATGTTCATAAGGGTTACATATTAAATAAACTATATCTTTGCGAAAGTAAATTTAATATTTCTAAATGCAATTATTAGCGTACATTTTAATTTACCCAATTTTGTGGCTGGTCTCCCTCCTTCCGTTTCGGCTATTATATGCGATATCTGATGCGTTATATGTTTTGATATACCATCTTTTTGGTTACAGAACCAAAACCGTAAAAGCGAATTTAAAACTGGTATTCCCTGAGAAATCAGATTTAGAAATTAAAATAATTACAAGAAAATTTTATCACCACTTATGCGATATGATTTTAGAATCGATTAAATCGATGACTATTTCTAAAGAATCTATGAAAGCGCGTTTTACCTTCAAAAACATTGAGATTATCAAAGACTTTGAAAAACATAACAAAAGTATTGTTTTGATGTGTGCTCATTATGGAAGTTGGGAATGGATTTTTATCCTACAAACTTATACGAGTCATCGTGGCTATGCAATATACAAACGTCTTCAAAATAAGTATTTTGACCGCTTAGTGAAATCGATTCGTGCACGCTACAACAGTTATTTAATTACCACAAAGGAAACATTTTCGATTCTTGAGGATGCTAAAAAAAATGGCATCCTATCTCTAAATGGATTTGCATCTGACCAATCTCCAAAGAAAGACAAAGCCCGACATTGGAATGATTTTATGGGAATTAATGTGCCCGTTCATACAGGGGCAGAAATGCTTGCAAAAAAATTAGATATGCCTGTCGTTTTTTTTTCAGTGAAACGCAAAAAAAGAGGCTATTATGAAGCGACCTTTGAAACCTTAGCTGAAGACCCTAGCTCGTTTAAGGACTATGAAATCACTGATAAATTTCTAAAACGTGTTGAAACTCAAATTCACGAGGCACCAGAGTACTATCTTTGGACGCATAAACGTTGGAAACATCGAAATACCTAAATTTGTGTATCTTTTTTCGCTTTTCTAAGCCATTAGCATATAAAATATTATATTTGTTGTGTTGATCCCAAATCAAACATTATGCGAAAACAATTGCCTACTTACCTCTTTTTTGGTTCTTTCTTTATTTTTTTCATCACAATACATGGTGCGTTTGCACAGCAAAATTTAGACAGTGATAAACGTGCTGCTGCAGGATATGATGTCGTCGCGTATTTTAATAACACTCCTACTGCTGGAAATTCAAATTTTCAAGTGGAATACAAAGATGCTATTTATCAATTCAAAAATCAATCTAACAAGGCGCTTTTTGAAATGAACCCAACCTGTTATGTGCCTCAATATGGCGGCTGGTGTGCCTATGCTATGGGGTCTAATGGTGAAAAAGTAGAAATCAATCCCGAATCCTATAGTATTGAAGATAAAAAACTATACCTCTTTTATAAAACCACTTTTACAGACACCAAAAAGAAGTGGATGAAAAAAAACACACCCCTTAAATTAGAAGCCAATCAAAATTGGAATAAATGGCTGAACAACTAAAATCCTACGCTTATGTTACCCAAAATAAATTTTGTGCTACGCCTTATTGTAGCTGTTATTTTATTACAATCTCTATACTTTAAGTTCAGTGGTCATCCTGAAGCCGTTCATATTTTCACGACCCTTGGTGTGGAGCCTTGGGGAAGACTTATTTTAGGGTTTTTTGAATTAATTGTTGGTGTTGCGCTTCTGTTACCAAAAACAAAAATTAGTGCCTTATTTGGGTCTGTTGGACTCATGATCGGGGCATTAGGTGCGCATTTGTTCACTCCTTTAGGTATTGTTGTGAAATGGAATGGCAATTCCGATAATGGTCAGTTGTTTATGATGGCTGTGATCGCATTTATTTTAAGTATTATTAGTCTAATTCTCTACTGTACAGATAAACAGTATACATTTGGGCAATTGATATCAAAAGAGGTTTTCAAAAAAAAATCGATTTAGAATGAAATGGAAACGACTGTGGTATTATGAATTTTGGCCTTATTGGATTTTTTATTTTCCGGCCTACATTTATTATTTCTATTTAGCCATCAAATCGAGACGATGGATTTATTTTTCAGTATTAAATCCATGTATGAAATTTGGAGGCGCATTTTTGAGTTCTAAGCAACATTATTTAAAAACGATCCCTGATTTATGGAAACCAATTACAATGCTTGTACCAGATTTAAATGGTTTTGAATCGATCAAGAGTCAACTTGATTTTTTAGAATTAGAGTTTCCATTGATTGTAAAACCAGATATGGGAGAACGTGGTAAAGATGTTGAAAAAATTGCTTCACTAGATGAGTTAAAATCATATCTAAAGAACGTTCATCAAGCTGTATTAATTCAAGAATACATCGACTACCCTATTGAACTTGGAATTCTATTTTATTGGGATACCAATGGAAATCCCCAAATAAGCTCCATCGGTTCAAAAGAGTTCTGTAAACTGTTTGGAGATGGAACGCGTACTTTGGAAACGCTTGTGGATGCAAACCACCGGATTGCACATCGGAAAACAATTCTAAAAGAGCGTTTCAAAACACAATGGAATCAAATCATCCCAAAAGGAAAATCGATACTTATTGAGCCTATTGGTAATCATAATCTAGGCACAATATTTTTGGATGCACGGCATCACTATTCAGAAGAAATGTTAGAATGGGTGGTAAATTGCGTGCAGCATCTCCCCGATTTTGATTATGGTCGTATCGACTTAAAAATTGAAAATTGGAATTCTTTCAAAACTAAAACTGGAATAAAAATATTGGAAATTAATGGTGTGAATTCTGAACCCATTCATATTTATGATCCTAATTTTTCTATTTGGAATGCATACAAAACTATTTTCAAACACATGCATATCATTTATCAACTCAGTCAACATAAACTAAATAATCAAAGTCAAACACTCTCCCTTTTTGAATTTATTAGCGGAGCCCGAAAGGTATTGAGTAAAAAAGGCGCATCCCAAATTTCCTACACATGAACATAGTCCCACATAAAAAAGTATTACACGATTTAAAAGATTTATTAATTCAAATGGATGTAGATTCTTTTTGCCATAAAAACGAAACCCTCTTTGGAGGGTCTATTGGAGAACATTTCAGACATATTATTGAATTTTACTTATGTTGTCTTTCCCAAAAAGGAACTAAAAACGTAAATTATGATGTCCGTAAAAGGGACAAGCAACTTGAAATGGATATCAGTTTTGGAATTGCGACTATTGATACATTACTAGGTACGTTGAATCAACTAGAAGCTCAAGATGATAAACCAATGTTCATGAAAAATTGTATGGAAGATGAAAAAGAAAATAATATTAGAATTGAAACCTCCTTTTTTAGAGAATTGATCTATTGTATGGACCACTGTATTCATCATCAAAGTCTGATAAAAATTGCCCTATTAGAACAAAATCTGATTCATTTTATTGATCCTAATTTTGGGGTTGCTTTTTCAACACAAATATACCGTAGACAATGTGCATCGTAACATTTTCCCCGAATCGTGAGGGCTTTTTTTTTACAAGTAACCGAGATGAAAAACACCAACGGAAAACATTAGAGCCAACCACTTACCAACACCTTACCCCTTTAATTTACCCCAAAGATATAGAGCACGGCGGCACATGGTTTGCTGTCGATGCCAAAAAAAAACAATTGGTTTGCCTGCTAAATGCTACAGGAGCTCAACCAGATCCAAATCTTAAAATTAGCCGTGGACAACTTCCAATACAATTACTTTTAGAAAATGATACGATTCTTTCAAAATCAACTTTAGCTAAAATTGCGCCTTTTCAATTGATAAAAGTTTGTTTTTTTGAGACTCCAAAACTTGAAAGCTTCCATTGGGATGGAATCCATTTAGTCAACATGACATTGGATGCTAATAAACCGCATCTTTGGTGTTCAGACACCCTTTATAGTAAACCCAAAAAACAAAGCTTAAAAAATGATTTTAAGAGTTCTTTGAACAATTTCTATCAATGGAACGACTTGATCAATTTTCATGAAAAAGTAGCACAACCGATTAATAACTCTGTATTTTTAAAGAAAGAGTTTGGCCTTCAAACAGTGAGTATCACAAGTTTGAGGCATCAAAACAAACAACTTGATTTGTATTATAATAACCTCCTTAAAGATAAAACCCCTTTGAAAAAGGCCATATAAAATTAGTGTTAAATCCCGGCGATTGCTTTAATTTCTGAAATAATTTTATCCGCTAATTGATCTGCAGCACTTTGAGAGGGCGCTTCGGTATAGATTCTAATAATTGCTTCGGTATTACTTTTTCTTAAATGCACCCATTCGGTTGGAAAATCAATTTTTACGCCGTCAATGGTAGAAATTTGCTCATGTGCATACTTAGCTTCCATTGCCACTAAAATAGCATCCACATCAATCGATGGGTTTAAATCAATTTTTTTCTTACTCATAAAATAAGACGGATAGCTTGCTCTAAGTTCGCTGACCGCCATTTTTCGTTCTGCTAATAAACTCAAAAATAAGGCTACCCCCACTAAAGCATCGCGTCCATAATGGGACTCCGGATAAATAATCCCGCCATTACCTTCGCCTCCAATAACAGCTTTGTTGGCTTTCATTGCATTGACAACATTTACTTCGCCAACAGCACTTGCAGTGTACGTTCCGCCGTGTTTTTCAGTCACGTCTCTTAAAGCTCGTGTAGAACTCAAATTACTCACTGTATTACCAGGTTTTTGACTTAAAATATAATCTGCACAAGCGACAAGGGTGTACTCTTCTCCAAACATAATTCCTTTTTCATCCATAAAAGCCAAGCGATCCACATCTGGATCGACGGCAATTCCGAAGTCAGCATTTGTAGAAACGACTTTCTCAGATAAATCTGTTAAATGTTGTTTGAGTGGTTCTGGGTTATGAGGAAACTGTCCATTCGGTTCGCAATGGAGCTTAACGGCTTCGACCCCCAATCGCTCTAAAAGAAGTGGAATTGCAATCCCCCCCGTTGAATTAACAGCATCTACCACGACTTTAAAATTACCGTCTGAAATGGCTTTCACATTCACCAATTCTAAATCTAAAACTTCATCAATATGGATATCAAAATACGCTTGATTGATCGTAATGGTGCCTAAGTCATCAACACCTGCAAATTCCATAGAATCTGCTGCTGCAATATCTAACACACGTTGACTGTGTTCGGCATTTAAAAATTCGCCATTTTGATCTAAAAGTTTTAAGGCATTCCATTGCTTTGGATTATGACTCGCCGTTAAGATAATACCCCCGTCGGCATGTTCTAAAGGAACCGCAATTTCAACGGTTGGCGTGGTTGATAAATCTAAATCAATCACATCAATACCCATCCCAATCAGTGTATTCATAACTAAATTTTGAACCATTGCTCCCGAAATTCTGGCATCTCTTCCAACCACCACTCTGTAATTTTCTTTAGAGCGTTGGTCTTTAATCCACGTTCCATAAGCAGCAGCAAATTTTACCGTGTCAATAGGTGTTAAATTATCACCAACAGTACCGCCTATGGTCCCTCGAATTCCCGAAATAGATTTAATTAATGTCATTTATTTTTAAATTTTAAAAAATAGCTTTCATAATATCTATATGAAAATTGAGCTATTATAATAGTAATTATTAAGGTTAATACATTGATTAAAATAATCATACAAATATCATTTAAAATATTGTAAGATTGAATTTTTAAGGCACAAAAAACAACAAAATTTAAAGCAATCGCGTGGTACATATAAAGTCCGTAAGATATTTTACCTAAATGATTAAGCCATTTAAATTTAATATTTGGTACAAAATTATTGTGACTAATTGTGTATACAAAAAGTGGGTACAAAATTGTAATGAATAAACTAGACCATATTGGGTTCTCAAATTCGAAGATAGAAGTGGAAAAATTTAAGGCAGTCAAAGCTATTATTAAATAGGATATACCTTTGTTGTTTTTAAATAACTCTAACTTATTTTTAACCCCTAAAATAGAGATTATTCCACCAGAAAACAATAAGAAAAACACACCGTTATATCTTCTAAATATACTGATGCTTTCCTGGTGATATATGCCAAAACACACAACCGTGAGGGTCAGAATAAAGTATAACACATATTTGTTATTTACAACAAACAATAAAGGGGCTACAATTAAGTAAAATTGTTCCTCAATACCAATAGACCATAAAATTTCTAAAATTCCGCCTGGCGCATAAAGTTTAGAGAACACATTGGGAAGAAAAAATAGATTATATAAAATGCCTTCGTTAATTGAATAGGTCTTAGGGAAATCAATATTTAAAAAAGGTAAAATCAGATTATAGAAAATCAGCCCAAAAACTACAATTAGATAATATAAAGGCAAAATTCTTAAAGCTCTATTTTTATAAAACTTAGCGATGTTAAAATTATTTCTATTTTTTAAATTATAAATTTGACCAATAATTAAAAAACCACTTAAAACAAAAAACATATAAACCGCATGAGTTCCTTTAGAAAAAAGGTCTAACCCATCAAAATATGGGAGGTTTTGGTTTTTGGATAGTTGAGGTAAATGAAAAATTAAAACAAAAAATGATAATAAAAATCGAAGTACATCTAAGTTAGGAAGTCGTTTCAAAGGCATGTAGTTTGCACAAAAATACATAATATTGCCATATGAATTACTTAGCTCATATTTTTCTTTCTGGAGGACAGCCCGATATTATGATTGGAAACTTTATTGCGGACAGCATTAAAGG
>Ga0209199_1000196_pt1 | contig 97084 bp, 101 predicted proteins | sample COGITO_mtgs_1105_7_FD_184805 | JGI IMG/M metagenome (GOLD analysis project Ga0209199, IMG submission 184805) | Pelagic marine microbial communities from North Sea - COGITO_mtgs_110523 (SPAdes) (version 2) | ecosystem: Environmental > Aquatic > Marine > Epipelagic ... | reverse complement strand
GTGAAAAGTCAACTCCACAAACAACAAAAACCTCATTGCACTGGGTACACATTGCCATTAGTAACGCCAAAAGAACCTTACTTGGGATTTACCATAAAATTAAAGGCAAATATCTTCAATCCTATTTAGATGAGTTTTGTTACAAACTAAATCGAAGATACTTTGGAAACGGCCTCTTTGAAAGGCTGGCTTTAGCATTGGCTAAAGCCTACTGGTAAACATGCGGACTAGCAGATTAAATATCCATGCAAGAACATTCAGCGATTATTACGGAAAAAAATGATGATCAATACTTTAGGGGAGTGTATTCTATTGATATTGTTCTTCTAACTTTTAAGAATAACGAATTAAGGATTCTTCTACAAAATAAAATTGATCATTTAGAAGGAAATCAATGGGGTTTTCCCGGAAAGTTGATGCTACCCTTTGAAGATGCGGATGTAGAATTAGAATACATGTTAATAGACATTCTAGGCACAACAGACTTTTATAAAAAACAACTAGGAGCATTTTCAGATGTGAGTAGGCATCCACTAGGCAGAGTTGTAACGTTGGCTTATTATGGCTTGATACCTTTTGATCGATTACCTGTCAAACTCCCACCTAATCTGCGTTGGAGTAATGTAAATACTGTAAATACGGCAGGTACATTATGTTTTGATCACAATCTTATTCTAAGGAAATTATTTAAGCGGTTTCGCAAAGGACTATTGCGTCATCCAAGGGTATTTGAATTGTTGCCCGAGGAGTTTATATTATTGGATATTATTCATATTTATGAGCAAGGATTTGGACAAAAGTTAGATGTACCAAACTTTAGACGACAAATATTAAAAAGTGAGCTATTGATTCCCGTAGATAAATATCAAAATAAAAAAGGCAAACAAGTCAGGCCAGCAAAATTGTATACTTTCAAGAAAGAAGATTATAAAAATATTTTTAAAGAGAGAATTGGCTTTAATTTCAAATAATTCTTTGAATTAGTAGCCAGACAACCTAAAATAGAAAAAGCCTTCTTGAAGAAATTCAAGGAGGCTTTTTTAGGAGATTTTATAGGGTTGAATGCTAGATATCTGCAGGTATTAATTCAGAATACAAAGCATTAATTACTTTTTTAGGAGTTCTATCCTCATAAAAGAGACCCCAGTGTTTTTCAGGTTCTAAGGGTTCTGGAGAACCTTTCCAGGATTCATCAAAAGCTTCAAAAACGAAAGTAAGTATAGACTCTTCTTTGCACCAATGTGCCAATTGGTTGTAATATACTTCTTGGTGTTCTTCTGAAACATTCTCTGGTAAAATACCGCGACCATTTGAGTTTGTTGCCCAACCAGCTTCGGTAATTACCACTAATTTGTTTGGATATTTTTCTGCAACATCGTAATAGTTTTTTTTGGTATACTCCAAAGCGGTATTAAGGTCTTTGTACTCCCAAACAGGGTAGGTGTGTATTGAAATAAAGTCTACCTCCGCAACTAAAGGTTCTAATTTATTATGCCAAGGTAAATAGTTTTCGCAAAAAGTAACGGGTTGTTTGGCTCCTTTTTTAACTAAACGTACATATTCAATTACTTGGTCTACAGGCACTAAATGGTCTGTCCAATCTACACAAGCTTCATTGCCTACCGATAGCGAATTAACAATCTCAGGGTATTGGTTTGCAACTTCTACTAGTTTGTTTATTCGAGAAAGATTATAAATTTTATTTTTTGATAAGTCTTCATCTGAATACATCCCTCCCCAAGGACAGTTGTGATTATTTATTTCAGCAACAATGTAAGCGCCTAGCATAACCTTAAAACCGAGCCCCTCTTGTCTTATTACTTCAAGAACAATATCAACATGTGCATCACAATCGTAAAGTCGTAAATATTTCCAATTTTTTTGTAGAATGAGTAAATCTTCTTTTACCTCTTCGTAGCTTGGATAGCCCAATCCCGGCATTTGACCTGCTCTGAATCCAGAATAACAAATAGCGTTTCCAGGAACTATATTTAATGCTTCTGTATAATTCATTTATTCTTTTTAGTGAAATTTCAGGTTTTCATTTTTATCCCATAAACCCCAATAAGCTCCAAGGTCTCCTTCTGCACCTACTTTCCAAGACTCATCGAATGAGGAGAAATAGAAAACATCGATATCATCGTTTTTTGCCCAGATTTGGGTATTTATAAAATACTTCATGGCACTTGCCTCGGAAGGCACAGCGCCTTTGAAATTTTCGCCTTTACTTGGCCAACCTGTTTCTGTAATGATTACCTTTTTTCCTCTAGCTGCTTCAGTAGCCTGATTAAACATGTGCTGCATATGAACCAATGAATCATCGAAACTTGTACCTTCCCAATAAGGGTAGCAGTTTGATAAAATAACATCACAAGCCTCAACTATTTTAGGGTGATCAGTAAACTCATAATAGGCATCAACATAACCGACCTCAATGTTAGGAACAGTTTCTTTTACACGAAAGATATAGGCCAATAATTGTTCTTCTGATAATTCGCCGCGATACATTACTTCATTGCCCACTGCAGCAATAGTTACATATCCTTTTTTTGCTAAATCAATAAGTCCTTCAATCTCCAATTCATTTGCTGCAATGTCATCACTCAACCAAGCTCCAACCATAGTTTTTAAGCCATTTTTATGAGCAAGTTCCGATATATGCTCATTCCCTTCAATACAGGAGAACGAACGAACCCAATTGGTGTAAGGTTTGATTATATCTATTCGTCTTTGAACTTGATCTTTAGTTATTATATCTCCAGGTTCTTGACCATCTTCATATAGACTAAAGCAAATGCCGGTTATGCCATTTTTTAAGGCGTCTAACCAACGTTTTTTAAGTTCACTTTCTGATAGGTTATCAAAATCTATTAAAGGCTCTTGAGTTGTGATTAGTGGAGAATTTAAAGAATGATGATCTGCTTTGTAAGACATGTTAAATTGAATAATTTATTGTAAAATTCTTTTTTAAGAGAGCATTTTAACCGCTAATTGAGCAGTTCTGCTTGCATAACCAAACTCATTATCGTACCACGCTATAATTTTCACAAGGTTCCCGTTAGCAGAGGTTAAGGGTGCATCATAAATACAGGAATGAGAGTTTCCTACGATATCAATAGATACAATTGGTGCCTCCGAATATTGTAGAATTCCTGAAAGTTCATTTTCAGCCGCATTTTTGAATAAGCTATTAACTTCTTCAGCAGTCACATTTTTTGAAAGAACTGCAGTTAAATCTGTAAGTGACCCAGTAGGTATTGGTACACGCAATGCAATGCCATCCAATTTTCCTTTTAATTCTGGAATAACTAATCCTACAGCTGTAGCTGCTCCTGTTGTAGTTGGAATTATAGACAGTGCCGCTGCGCGAGATCTCCTTAAGTCCTTGTGAGGAGCATCTTGTAGACGCTGATCCGCAGTGTAAGCATGGACAGTAGAGATATATCCTTTTTCGATTCCAAAATTATCATTTAGCAGTTTGGCTATAGGAGCAAGGCAATTAGTAGTGCAAGATGCATTAGAAACAATAGTATCAGTTTCGGTTAAAAGGTCGTCATTAACTCCAATCACAATTGTTTTTATGTCTCCTTTGGCGGGAGCTGAAATAATTACTTTTTTAGCTCCGGCCCCTATATGCTTATTAGCGTCCTGTCTGTTAGTGAATATTCCAGTGCATTCAATAACTAAATCGATGCCTAATTCTTGCCAAGGCAGTTGAGCAGGATCCGATTCCTTTGTAATTGAAATGGAAACACCATCAACAATTAATGCCTGCTCTGTTGATTTAATTTCGCCGTTAAAGTTCCCCTGAGCAGAATCATGTTTGAATAAATGTGCTAAAGTTTCAACATCAGCTAAATCATTAATTGCAATTACTTCTATCCCCTCTGTTTTGAGAAGACTTCTTAATACAAGTCTTCCAATTCTCCCAAAGCCATTGATTGCTATTTTAGGTATACGCTCCATGCAGTAGTATTTTTAGTTATAGTATAATATACCAAAAGTACTCTAACTATATGATTAATGAACTGACTGAGAGTAGTTCTTTAAAATTAAGTATTATTTATCGTTTACCCAGATTGTATGAAAGCCATTATTTAATCTCGAAATAGCTATCGAAGGTTGGAATGGCCTACATCCAAAAACCAATTTATTGATGTAAAATGGGAATTGCAGTTGGCATTTGGTGCTCACCGATTACAACAACGAATCTCAAGTTTACTGGGGCGAAGTGACGTTGGTGAGGTAATTATATCCAGAAAAACACGCTAAATTAAAGCGTTATTTCTGATCGTGCCCTAGAATGACAACGTAGTAAAAACACTTCCATCGTCCAGCATAAAAAGTCAGTCCTGTCCAAATTCAATATAACACTTAGTCCTAATTATTTGAGCAAAAAAAGCCCTTTCGAATTTTCGAAAGGGCTTTAACATCGTTCAAAAAATATATTAAATAGTCTTTACGTTTACCGTATGAAGACCTTTTTGACCTTCTTTGAGTTCGAACCCAACTTCGTCTCCTTCTTTAATCTCATCGATCAATCCTGATGCGTGCACGAAATATTCTTTTTCCGTTCCTGTTTCTGTAATAAAACCGAATCCTTTGGTTTCATTAAAAAACTTTACTATTCCTCTACTCATGATATTATTATAAAAATTTGAGCCGCGAAATTAATTATTGCAAAGGCGATTAATTGCTTTGTTCGGCCCAGCTTATAACCAGGATTTTTTTAAAAAATTAGTTTAAAGAAAGACAGTTAACACTTCTACTTTTTATCTCACCATTCGTCAGTTGGATTGTATTTCCGAGAGGATCAAAAAGAGTGCAAGAGAATTTGGCCGTTGATACGTATTTACTAAAGTCTTCAGTGCTGGCTGTGTGTGTTAATATTTCGAACTTCCCACCTTGAACTATATGAGAGTCTAAGTAACTTGTCCAATACATTCCACCAGCATCAATATAATATATGCCGATACCATCAATTCCTGCATTTGGATTAGCATAGACATAAGTACCAACCTTAAACATAGCTTCTACTTCGCTGCATAGCGTTACCGAACCAGGAAATGTTTTTACGTTAAATACGCCAGCTTGCTCGGCTCCAGCAATCGGATTGCTAAGTACCATACTTTGTTCATGTTGTCCAGAGGTAGTAGCAGATTGACTAGCACCTGAACCTATAGTAACTGACAAGTCATTAATATCCACACTTTTCCCATCAATAGTAGCCGTAAAATAGAAATTTGGAGTTGGAGCAGCTACTGGAGCTAGAGTGACAACTGGAGCAGGCGTAGATTTTTTCTTACAGCTGTATAAGCTTAAAAGAATGACGATCGGTAGAAAAAGAATGTATTTCAATGTGTTTGATTTTTAAATTTATAAAATAGGGTTACCCCTTTAAATCCCACAACGTAAATAGCTTACAATGTGAGGTATTTTATTTGCTAAAAATTGAGATAAATGAAAGTAGCAAAAGGAATAACTCGGAAAGCATTCAAGGAAAAATTCGGAACTAAAGAACAGTGTTTGAATTATTTGGTTCAAAAGAAATGGTCATTTGGCTTTATATGTCGAAGGTGTAAAAATGATCGATTTTCAGTTGGAAAAAAGGCACAAAACAGACGTTGTACAAAGTGTGGATATGACGAGTCACCGACATCAAATACACTTTTTCATAAAGTAAAATTTGGGATTGAAAATGCGTTTGAAATGACCTTTGATATTGCTACAAGTAAAAAAGGAGCCAGCAGTATTTGGCTTGCCGAAAAATATGGGGTAAAGCAAAATACAGCATGGTTTTTTCGACACAAAGAACAGCTAGCAATGAAAAGCAGCGAAAACTTTCCATTAGAAAATGAAGTTCATGTAGATGAATTCGAAATAGGAACACCCCAAAAAAGAGAGCAAGGGAGAAGTAAATCAGAAAAAAAAATCCGGGTAATAATTGCAGTAGAATATAGAAACGGGACTGTAGGCAGAGGATACGCTAAAGTAATTGACGATTACAGTTGTAAATCCTTAAAACCAATCTTCGAGGTTCACATTAAACAAGATGCAAAAGTGTTGACGGATGGGTGGTCTGGATACAAACCTTTGCTTAAAAACTACCCTAATTTAAAGCAACGGCTTTCAAATAAAGGAGAGAATTTTACAATGTTGCATTTGCAAATTAGAAATTTCAAAAACTGGCTAAGAGGAGTACATTCTTATTGCAGTAAAACAAATCTTTACAAATACATTGACGAGTACTTTTATAGACTTAACCGACTGAAGTTCAGAGACTCCATGTCTTGCAAGCTCATTGATAGAATGTGTGTCCATCAGCCAACTAACTATAAATCAGTTATTCATAATGTTACTTAAAGGGGTAACCCTATATTTATTAAAATTGTTTCGATTTATCTAGATGAAAATGTACGAAAGTTTTTCCTCAATAGCCACTCCAAAAGGTACTAAGTTAAAAAGAGGGAAAGGAAGTCAAAAACAGAAAAATGTGGCAGTTTTAGTAGAATCAATACCTTTAGAAGGTATTGAAACAGGAGAGAAAACGAGTTAAATAGTCTGTTACAAGATTAAAGTGCTAGAAACACAAAAAGCAGACTCAATCAACGCATATTTGGAAGAGAGTGTAAATATAGTGTCAATCGTATTTTCTGATAAAAGCAAGAGTAACGTCCATATTTCAGATTTTGTTGACGCACATTACACAGAGAAATCTATCAAAGAAACGACCAACTCTTCATTAAAATGGGTTCATATTGCAATAAGCAATCAGAAGCGCAATTTTCTAGGCGTTTACCAAAAGATTGAAGGAAAACACCTCCAACTATATATAAATGAATTTTGCTACAAACTAAATACTCGATACTTCACTAACCTCTTATTTAAAAGGCTTTCAATTGCATTAGCCTGCTCGAAAGACTATGTTAGCGGTGCTCATATTAGATTAAAATTAATTTATGAATCTAATATATATCAGTTCTATAGTTTAATTATTACCAGCAGAATTCATATCTCAAAGTTTAATTTGCATTTCAGCAGTTAGTAATTCTTTGCTAGATCCATAATCCACAACTCCAATAGCATTGTATATACCTGGCTCCATATCAACTGGTATTTCGAACTTAAACTCACGTCTTAAGCCCGGAGTGATTGTGAAATTCTTTACTGCAAGTTTTCGACTGGTTCCGCTTTTAAAATTTACAAGTTCTACATATCCTCTGCAATAAGCTGTACCATCTCCCTTGTTTTCGGCATCTAACTGAATCATCTTCGTGCCATTTAATGCGCTTTCTGCCTTAAAATCAACAACTTCAACGCCATGAGCTTCAACATTTGGAGGGTTCTGATAAGCAAAAACACCAAAGGCATGAGTTGCTGTAACTCCGAAGGCCATCGCGTCTTTTTTAGATTTTGTAAGTGTTGTTTTTTCCACAACTTCTTCAATCATTATAATACACCATGCAGATTTATTTGAAGAAGGATCATCTATTGCAATAGCAACATTTACAGAAAACACTTTTTTATCTCCTGGATTCATTTCAATAAAGGACGGCGCTATACTCATGTATTTTGATAAACTATACTCTCCTTCACCTGGAGGAAGAAATGTAGGTTGCCCCGTTTTATCCATATCAAAGTCAAAAAGATTTACCTTAAATTGATAACTTCTTTCGGTATCGTTATTGATGGTGATTTTCATAGTTTTATCCCCGCCAGGCTCAACATTATAATGCAAATGGCTCGGTGATACGGCAACGCCGGCACCAGCCGGTTTATCTGGTTGAAAAATATCAGACAATTTTATTTCTTTTGCAAAAACAAGATTTGCACATACGGATAATAGAATTACTAGAAAAAAATTTTTCATAATAGTTGTGTTTTTTTTTTAAATTAAGTTGAAAAATATTAAGTACTAAAGCTTTAAAAAAACATTGAGTACAGCTTAGAACACTCTTTAAAGTTGTATAATTATTTAACATCAATAGGCACATCAATAGCTGAACCTTCTATTTTTTTGCTCATTTCTATTGCCTTTTCATTCTCACCAACTAAAGTGTAAACTGTTTTAAGAGAGTTCATTGTACTTCCATCAGTAGGATTCAATTCATGAGCTTTCTCTAGGTGTGGTAACCCTTTTTCAAGAACTGCAATTGCCTCAGCTTTTTGCTTTTCAAAACGTTCAGGCTCATTTGGAGGAACCATATTAGCTTCGGTAAGTAAATCTGCTCCTTGGTTATAATACAAGGCACCTAAGTTGTAAAAACTATCAAAATGATCTGGCTTCAACTCACCAGACTTCAGGTAATTAGTTACTGCATTGTCTAATTCTTTTTTATTGTCATAGATAGTACCTCGTGCGAAATAAAACATATAGTTTGTTGGCTCATTTTCAATGGCAGCATTCAAATTAGCCAGTGCCTCATCCATTTTGCCATTTTTCAAATAGTAATTCAATTCTTGAGTCAACAAGGCTTGATCGCTCGGATATTTTGCCCTTCCAGCTTGAAGTGTAGCTATAGATCCTTCTTCATCTCCAGCCTCAGACTGCAATCTAGCTTTACTCGCATAAGGAGAAGACCCTTTAATATCTCCTTCAATACATTTATTCAAGTATTCCATAGCCACATCGGCCTTTCCACCATCCATGGCTACCAAAACTATGTTGTACGTTAAGCCAGTATCAACGATACCATTAGCTAGGTTGATTTTTTCAGCCAACTTAAATGATTTTATAGAACGATCAAATTCCTTTGCATTATAAGCGTCAACTCCATCTGTAAACGCAAGGTTCACAATGGAACGGAAGGAAGCTTTCACTTCATCTCTATCCATTTTTTTATCGTCATAGGACAAAGCTTTTTCATACCCTTCAGCAGCTTTTTCAACAGCATTCGCATCCAAACCTTTAACGGCAGGATCGGTTGACCTAGCTATAGCTGCATATACCTTTCCTTTGTAATAATGCGTTTTCCACCAGTCTGAGGATGCTGCATTTTCTAATGCCAGATCAATTGCCTCTTTAGCCTCCGCGTAATTTTCATACTTTAAATAATTACCAGCGCTTGTAACTTTATTCTTTTGAGCAAAAACTCCAGTTGCTAGAAATATAAATCCAGCTATCACTAACTTTTTCATCTTCTTGTTTTTTATTTTTTGCAAATAAAAAGCGAAGCCACCAAATAGAGGCAACTTCGCTTTAATTAATTGTTAGACCTTGTTATTATTCTTCTGTTTTGTCATCTGCATCATCCTTAGAAAGGTCTGTGCCATCCCCTGTTTCTTCCAGGTTATCCCCTTCTACAACAATCGGGTTTCCTTCTTCATCGTACTCTACTTCAACGTCTTCTTCTCTGTCTACTTTGGCTACAGAAGCAATTTCGTCGTTTCCTTTCAAGTTGATCAACCGCACACCTTGAGTTGCTCTACCCATAACTCTTAGGTTAGCACATGCCATTCTTATTGCTATTCCAGACTTGTTGATGATCATCAAATCATCATCGTCCGTTACTACTTTTAGGGCAATCAACTTACCAGTTTTATCGGTGATATTCAGGGTTTTAACTCCTTTTCCACCTCGGTTTGTAATTCGGTAATCTGCTACTGCTGAACGTTTTCCATATCCTTTTTCAGAAACAACTAAAACAGATTCTTCTTCCGAATTCACAGTTATCATACCTACAACTTTGTCAGTTTCGCTTCCAAGTGTAATTCCACGCACTCCCATTGAGTTTCTTCCAACTGGTCGAACTTTTTCTTCTGGGAAATGAATTGTTTTACCAGACTCTAAAGCCATCATAATATGACTGTCACCACTGGTTAAACGAGCTTCAAGTAATTTATCATCCTCTCTTACATTGATAGCGATAATTCCGTTTGTTCTTGGACGAGAATATTGTTCAAGAGAAGTCTTTTTGATAATTCCTTTCTCAGTACACATAACGATGTAGTTGTTCTGAACAAATTCTTCATCTTTAAGGTCAGGAACGTTGATATAAGCCAACACCTTATCATTCAACTCAATATTTACTAAATTCTGAATCGCTCTACCTTTGGCCGTCTTAGCGCCCTCTGGAACTTCATACACACGCATCCAGAAACATTTACCGCTTGCAGTAAATATCAATAAATAGTTGTGAGTGTTTGTAACAAAAATCTCTTCTAAAAAATCTTCATCTCGAGTCGTACTTCCTTTAGAACCTACACCACCTCTAGCTTGCGATTTGTATTCTGAAAGCTTGGTTCTTTTGATGTAACCCAAATGCGAAATGGTAACTACCACTCGTTCATTTGGAATCATATCTTCAATACTTAGATCTGCTGAACTATACTCTATTTGTGATCTTCTTGCATCTCCATACTTCTCTTTGATTTCAATAACTTCATCCTTGATAATACTCATTCTCATATCCTCGTTTTCAAGAATAGATTTTAAGCGTTCAATGGTTTTCATTAATTCTTCATATTCAGCACGTAATTTATCCTGCTCCAGTCCAGTTAACTGACGTAGTCGCATTTCAACAATTGCACGAGCCTGAATATCAGATAAATCAAAAGTGGTAATCAACTTCTCACGAGCCTCTTCAGGGCTCTTTGAAGCTCTAATCAATTTGATTACTTCGTCAATGTTATCAGAAGCGATAATCAACCCTTCTAATATGTGTGCTCTTTCTTCTGCCTTTCTTAATTCGTATTTCGTTCTTCGAACTACAACATCATGACGATGTTCAACGAACAACTCAATCATTTGCTTAAGATTCAACACCTCAGGTCTACCTTTAACTAATGCAATGTTATTTACTGAAAATGAGGACTGTAAGCCTGTATGCTTGTAAAGATTATTCAATACTACATTAGGTATAGAATCGCGTTTTAGTTCATAAACAATACGCATTCCATCTCTATCCGACTCATCTCTTACATCAGATATCCCTTCAATCTTTTTATCGTTGATTAAGTCGGCAGTTTTGGCAATCATCTCAGCCTTATTAATCATGTAAGGAATTTCCGTTACAACGATTTGCTCTCGACCAGACTTTGATTCTTCAAAAATTGCTTTTCCTCGTATTACAACTCTTCCTTTGCCAGTTTCAAATGCCGAACGGACACCTTCGTACCCATATATAATGCCTCCAGTTGGAAAATCAGGAGCTTTTACATGCACCATCAATTCTTCAATGGTAACGTCTTTATTATCTATTAGCGCAATAACTCCATCAGCAACCTCAGTAAGATTATGGGGAGCCATGTTTGTTGCCATACCGACAGCAATACCACTTGCACCATTCAAAAGTAAGTTTGGAATTCGTGTTGGAAGAACAGTTGGCTCTTCCAGGGAATCATCAAAGTTTAAACTAAGATCAACAGTTTCTTTGTCAATATCAGCAAGCATTTCCTCTGCTATTTTACGAAGACGAGCTTCAGTGTAACGCATTGCAGCAGGGCTATCTCCATCCACAGAACCAAAGTTACCCTGACCATCTACCAAAGGATAACGTAAGCTCCAGTCTTGAGCCATACGCACCATACTATCGTACACCGAGGTATCGCCATGGGGATGATACTTACCCAGTACTTCCCCAACAATTCTTGCAGACTTTTTGTAGGGACGGTTAGACATAACACCTAATTCCTGCATTCCAAATAACACACGACGGTGAACTGGTTTAAGTCCATCCCGCACATCTGGCAATGCTCTTGAAACAATTACGGACATCGAATAATCGATGTATGCCGATTTCATTTCTTCCTCAATGTTTACTCTAATTATCTTTTCTCCTTCGCCTTCAGCCATATTTTAAAGCTTTATTTACAATTTTTTAATGCCAATAACCCAAAGGTATTGGAACGTTCGAAAATACGCTGCAAAACCACCATTTCAGACACTTTAGCCGCTGCTTTTATTAACAAAAATCGGTGTATAAAAAGGAGTTTTTCAACAACTGTAGCCAATGTGTCAGAGAGTACCTTTGGAGAAGCTGAAATAATGACTACTTTTCGGCCAATGGAACTTTTTTTGAAGTACCATGTCAAATAAGAAAGAATAAAGAATATGGATTCAAATTTTTCACCCCGAGTAAAAGATGTCATTACCTTTAGCCGAGAAGAAGCACTGCGGCTTGGCAACGACTATATAGGAACAGAGCATTTTTTATTAGGATTAATTAGAGAAGGCGAAGGTGTTGCAGTTAAAATTCTCAACAACCTAAATGTGGATTTAGCTGCTTTACGCAAGTCTATTGAAGATTCAATTACACCTTCTAACAACAAAGGATCAGGAACTGCTACTGGAAATATTCCTTTGGTTAAGCAAGCTGAAAAAACACTTAAAATAACCTATTTGGTAGCCAAAACGTTCAAAAGCTCAATTATTGGAACTGAGCATTTACTGTTGAGTATTCTAAAGGATGAGAACAACTTAGCAACTCAAACCTTAGGTGAATATCATGTGGATTATCAAGTTGCTCACGAAGAACTAGAAATGATTTTATCGGAAAAAAGTCGTACACCTAAGGCTGATTTTCCGGGTGGAACTGCAGATGGAGATGATGATGAACCAGAGCGCTTTAAAGGAAGTTCCGGATCAAGTGGTTCAGCTAAAGGAAATTCAAAATCAAAAACACCCGTTTTAGACAACTTTGGGCGCGATTTAACGCGAATGGCCGAAGATGATAAGCTTGACCCTATTGTTGGGCGAGAAAAGGAAATTGAGCGTGTTTCTCAGATTTTGAGTAGAAGAAAGAAAAACAACCCCATATTAATTGGTGAACCTGGAGTTGGTAAATCTGCCATCGCAGAAGGGCTTGCTCTTAGAATTACACAAAGAAAAGTTTCTCGTGTATTGTTCAACAAACGAGTGGTGACGTTAGACTTAGCGTCTTTAGTTGCTGGAACCAAATACCGAGGTCAATTTGAGGAACGCATGAAGGCCGTAATGAACGAACTGGAGAAATCTAGGGATGTTATACTGTTTATTGATGAAATACATACGATTGTTGGAGCTGGAGGTGCAAGTGGTAGCTTAGATGCTAGCAATATGTTTAAACCTGCTTTGGCTCGTGGAGAAATTCAATGTATTGGAGCTACTACGCTTGATGAGTACAGAACCAATATTGAAAAAGACGGTGCTTTAGAACGTCGATTTCAAAAGGTAATAGTTGAGCCTACTACAGTGGAGGAAACGATTCAAATTCTAAATAACATTAAGGGTAAATATGAAGACCATCACTCGGTTACTTATACCGATGAAGCGATTAAGGCATGTGTAAATTTAACGGAACGTTATATTTCAGACCGATTCCTTCCAGACAAGGCAATTGATGCGTTAGATGAATCTGGTTCAAGAGTGCACATTACCAACATTAATGTTCCGAAAGGAGTTATTGAATTAGAAAAGAAAGTTGAGCAAGCCAAGGACGATAAAAATCGAGTAGTTCGGTCACAGAAATATGAAGAAGCTGCACAACTGAGAGATGTAGAGCGAAAGCTGCAAGAAGAATTAGAAGCGGCTAAAGCTAAATGGGAAGAAGATTCTAAGAACTTAAGGGAAAAAGTCTCTGAAGACAATGTAGCTGAAGTTGTTGCCATGATGACCGGTGTGCCTGTGCAACGAATTGCTCAAAAAGAAAGCACGAAGCTTTCTGGTATGAGTGAGCAGCTGAAAGGGTCTGTTATTGGACAAGAGGATGCGATAACAAAGGTTACCAAAGCAATTCAGAGAAATCGTGCGGGATTAAAGGATCCGGCCAAGCCGATTGGCTCATTTATTTTCCTTGGGCCCACTGGAGTTGGTAAAACACAGTTAGCAAAAGAGTTGGCAAAGTTCTTATTCGATAAGGATGAAAACCTTATCAGAATTGATATGAGCGAATACATGGAGAAATTCGCAATTTCAAGATTGGTAGGAGCGCCTCCAGGATACGTTGGGTACGAAGAAGGCGGGCAACTTACCGAAAAGGTAAGAAGGCGCCCCTATTCTGTGGTATTGCTTGATGAAATTGAGAAAGCGCATCCAGATGTATTCAATCTTTTACTGCAAGTATTAGATGATGGAATTGTTACCGATTCGTTAGGCAGACGCATCGACTTTAGAAATACCATTATTATAATGACTTCGAATATTGGTACGCGTCAACTTAAAGACTTTGGTCAAGGTGTAGGTTTTACTACCGCTACTAAAAGAGAGAACTCGAATGACTTTAACAAAGGCGTAATTCAAAATGCCTTGAAAAAAGCCTTCTCGCCTGAGTTTCTAAATCGAATTGACGATGTGGTGCTGTTCAATAGTTTGGAGAAAAAGGATATACACCAAATCATTGATATTGAATTAGCTCACTTGTATTCTCGAATCGAGAAAATGGGCTATAAAATTGAGTTAACCGTTCCTGCTAAAGATTTTATAGCGGACAAAGGTTACGACGCTCAATACGGCGCTAGACCGCTCAAACGTGCAATTCAGAAGTACTTGGAAGATCCAATGGCAGAAGAAATCATTAACGCAACTATGAGCGAAGGCGATACTTTACTTGTCGATTATGACAAAAAAGCGGATAACGTGGTTGTGAATGTAAAAAAAGGCAAAAAGCCTAAAGCTGCTGCAAAACCTGAAAAAGCGCCTAAGAAAAAGGATGATACTGATGATGCAGCTAAATAAATAGCTAGCAGATTCCGCAGACCTACGCAGATTTTAAAAACGCCCCTTGAGGGCGTTTTTTTTGTTGAGATTACTGATAACAAGGGTCACACTGACCTTGTTTAAGAATCTCAGTTAGTCTAATTAGCGAGGTGCTGAAATAAATGCAGTGTTTCGTCAAAATTCAGTTTGTGCACGTTATTAGCGCACAACCAGATTCTCGAGTCGAATTGTACTTAGCTCCAACAGCCCACTATCTAATTGCAAAGGCAATAAATCTTGAAGGTCAGTTGCCAAGCTATCCGTTTTGTAATTCACGTAATCTTGAAATACGTATCCACTATTCAATTTATGCTGCTTTTCGACTGATCGAAAGCGTATACCGCCGCCACTGGTTTCGTAGGAATAGGCTAAAAATGAAAATTGAAAAGTCTCAGCATTGAACCAATAGAAAAACTTGTCTTGAAAATCTTCACCGCCACCTTCTTTCTTGAATTGAATCGCTACTTGATAAAAGTCTCCAGCTTTTGTTTTAACGATTCCTTTGTAACCAGCAACTACCGCCGGGTCAGCGAGTTTACTGGGTAACAGCGCAAAGTAAAACACTGAATTTATACTATTGGATATAGCCTTACTTTTCTTATCAGTAAGCTCAACTTCTAAATTGTTTATTGTCCGCAATGCGTTTTCCCCAGTGGTGCTATCCACAATTACAGAATCGCCTTTAAATGAAGTTCTAGTCATGTAATTAGCTTGCTCTAGAAAGCTGGCTTTATAGTGCATATCTCGAAAATCAAATTCAATTAACTTGCCCTGAAAATCACCTCCGTGATACTCAATACTTTGATTAATTATCCATTCAGCAGAATCCAATTCGATTTGAACTTCGTCACCTTCCTGCACTTCTGCCTGCTGATCAGCGCAACTGATCAATAAAAAAAGGGTTGCTAGTCCAAGCAACCCCTTTAATCTAAACTTAAAAACCATAATTTTTATTATTGATAGCTTCTCGCCTAAGCGGGAATCTATTTTACTTAATAGAAACAGAAGCTTTGGTAGTTGACCATACAAATGAAAGCATTCCATTTTCAATTGCAATTGTAAATTGCTCTGTCGCTTCCACAGTTTCCACTTTATCCGTCATTACCCTAAATACATCTTTCGACTCATCGTATTTATAGGCGCCCCATTGATCCGACACAGAATTAATAATTACCGTCCATTTACCTTCAGCTGGAATAGTGAAAATACTGTATTTACCAGCTTTCAGGCTTTTACCGCCAACCATAATATCTCCTGAGCTTTCGATTGTGGTAGCTTCGTTAGCTCCGGTTCTCCAGATCTTATCCATAGCAACTAAATCCCCGAAAATAGTTCTTCCTTTTACTGAAGGACTACTGTAGGTAATAGTTACCTCCGACTCCCCAATAGTCGCCTCAGTTGTTTTCATTGGGCTTTTTTTAGCCTTTTTATCTTGTGCACTTAAGCTGCTAATTCCAACAGCAATTAATAGAGCAGCGGTAATCGATAATATTCTCATTTTTTCTTGTTTTTAATTAAGTGTCAAATTTAGATATAGTTTGACTGCAAAATTGTATGCTGGCTTGCAGAAGCAATAAAACCAATCGGTCTGTGTTTGCGCAGCAACTTCTCCATAACTTTTTAATGACTTAAAGCATTCAAAATCAATGTAATATGACTCTCAGTATTCCAATGTCAGATAAGAATCATTGTAAAAAAGACCGAAAGGTTTGTATTGCATGGTTTGTTTAGTACATTTGCGACCGATTGGTCTTAAATAAAATCAATATGCAAAAAGGGGAAACTACAAGGGAGCTGATCATAACAACATCAGCGGAATTATTCAATACCAAAGGGTACAATGGCAGCTCAATGAGTGATATCATGGAAGCTACTGGTTTAAAGAAAGGCGGTATTTACAATCATTTCAAAAACAAAGACGAGATAGCCTATGCAGCATTTGACCGATCCTATAGTTTGGTACTGAAAAGGTTTAAAGACAAATTAGCGCTTTGTGAGAGTAGTCAAGAAAAACTACGCGCTATAATTGAAGTATTTCAATCGTTATTAATCGACCCTATCGTAAAGGGAGGTTGCCCTATTTTTAATACTGCAGTTGATGCAGTAGATGTGCATCCAAAACTTCAGCAGAGAGCAAAAGATTCAGTAAACACATTATTAAAGTACGTTGAGATAAAGGTTGAAGAAGGCAAAATTGAAAATGAGTTCAAAACAACGGTCGATGCATCGGAGTTTGCTCTGCTATTAGTATCCTCAATGGAAGGTGCAATAATGGTCTCGAGAGTAAATGGAAATCATCATGCACTAAAAAGTACCGCAGCTATGATGAACAATTACATAACTTCCCAACTCTTAAAATAATGGCTCAATCGACTCCCCTACCCTTTTTGATTATCCAAAAGGCTTTTCCATTTCTAGAAAAAGTAGCTCCAAAAATTGCTGGTCGATTGGGTTACTATTTATTCTTTCGGCCAATGAATACAGCGCTTAAAGAAGAGGAAAAAGCACTTCTTAAAAGTGCCGGACAATTCAAACTAAACATTGATACTCGAGCGATGATAGGGTATTCATGGGGAAATGAATCCTCAAACAAAACAGCCGTTTTTATGCATGGCTGGGCAGGTAAAGCGGCACAACCATATGCGCTAATTAACGCACTAGCAGCAGAGGGGTATAAAGTATTTGCTTTTGATGGACCTGGTCACGGAGCATCAGAAGGAACCCGGACCCATGTATTTGAATTTGTTGAAGTAATGCAACAGCTTCAAGAAAAAATAGGTGATATTGATGTACTTATCGGGCATTCGTTTGGATCTATTGCCTCCTGCAACGCACTCAAAGATGGTTTGCGCGTTAAGAAATACGTTTCCTTAAGCGCTCCAACTATTGCCTCAGATATCTTAAAGGAGTTTTCTAAAATTGTGAACTGCACTAGAACAACCACTAAAATTATGGAGGATTTAGTTTTTGAAGAAATTAGTCAAGAATTCCATACCGTTTCTATTGAGTATATAGCTCCTCAAATTCCAAAAGTACCAATGCTAATTATGCACGATAAAGACGATAAACGTGTGGGCCTGTTCAATTCCGAACGCATGCATGATTTGCTTCCTCATTCAGAATTCGTATCAACTGCTGGCTTAGGGCACAATAGAATAATGAACGATGAACAAGTAATTGAGCGGGTTTTAGAATTCGCAAAAATCACAAGAGCTTAAGCGCTTTAATTAGCACCCTTATCCTTCAACGACAAGCCTAAGGAAAAAGTAGCAATATGTTCGGGTTCGTCTAGGTAATTACAATATGCCTCTACCGGGACATCAATGGTCTCGCGTTCACCTGAAACCTGAATTCTTCCCAACATTTTTTGAACTTTGTCACCATAATTTGCAACGAAGTAGACTGCTGAGGTTGGCCTTGAATGAAATTCTGCTTTAAAATTTTTAAACGCCAAGGATACCCTCCTTCCGCTTTGTTCCGATAAATGAAAAGCATGAAATCCAGCCGCTAAATCCGCACCAATGGTCAAAGCACCCAAATACATGGATCCGAGTTGATTTCGAGTGAAAGGATTCACTTTTATTCGAATAACAATTTTGTTGTCAGTAAGCTCTATTATCCTAGGATTGCAAAACGCAATCAAAGGAATCTTGAACCAAGAGAATAACTTAAGCTGTCGATTTGCTTTTTTTAAATGATCGCTCAAAAGCCCTAATCCTTTACAAATCGACTGTTATATACTTTGTTTTCTCCTGACATACGAACGTGATACAGTCCTTTTGGCAATTCTGAAATATTGATGATTTCAAACTTATACGTTGACACATCTAATTCCTGACTTAAAACAACCTGACCGCTTGTACTGATGACTTCCAATTGATGCAAGCCTTCCTGACCTAACATTTCAATTGTAACTTCGTGTTGAGCCGGATTTGGAAAAACGTTAAAGCTACCCCATTCTAAATTACTCTCTTCTTGTCCAACTTTATCAAATTCCCATTGGGTAACTGCAGAATCTGGCTTTCCATCAACAATTTCATTAAGTTCTGAACCTATGGTAAATGAGTATTTAATAGACCTTCCAAAGTCGGCATTAAATGGAGTAATCGAAGAAATATTTCCTTCTTCATTCAAAATCAAAAACAACAATTGACCGTTTCCTTGCGCAGTATTCGCCCAATACGAAAGACCATCATTTCCCGAATCGGTCAATTCTAAAGTATAGCAGCCATCTGCTAAAGCCAAGGTATCCTTAGTTTGAGTTGAGTTCGTAAGCGATGACCTATCCAAAACCACTCTACCGTCCATATCCTTTATAGTCATAGAGTTTTCATTAGCCCTAGCGTTTGTTTGCAACTGAACAACAATTTTAGAGGGATACATTGCAGGCAATTCAAATTTAGTTTGATAGGTATTATTTAACTCGTTTTCGTCATCAAGACCGTTAGGATAACCTACCGAAACTTCAAATAAGTTACTTCCATCTCCGCTGTAAAACCATTCAGCATCTACCGGTAATTCAATTTCTTGTTTTTCCATGAATTCTAATTGCCCATTCCACTTATACTCTTGAGCCAAGCCGCCAGATACACGGTATTTTATAACTGCAGAAGTTAACGACTCAGATCCTCCATTTCTAATAATAACCGATGGATTTTTACAAGTAGTACTTCTTCTTGAATGAATACGCTTGCTTGTTGGATTCAGCACATCATAAACTTCTACATCATTTTTATACGCAGCTGGCCCGTATTGAAATAAATGCATTCCAACTATATAATTACCGGAACCCATTCCTAAGTTAGAAGTTGGCACAGGAGTAATGTTGTAATCAACTTCAATAGAATCGTTACCCATAAAAGCAGTTAAATCAACATCAGTTTCTTTAACAACGTCTCCAGGGCACCAACCTTCTCTTGCTCCAGGCCAAGTGCCGCCTTGAGGGTAAACGGGGTTCTCTGCGCATTCTGTTGCTTGCCAAATGTGCCAATTTTTTGCTGGCTGACCGTTTGCAGCTACATAGTGCGTGTTATCCTTCCATTCACAACAGTGCGGATAGTTACCATCACTACTATTGTGTCCATGCCCAGTAAGGCGCGTTTTCAACATCATGTATTCTGCGTCTGCATGCTCTTTTACTTTTACAGGAGGAAGTGCTCTATCATCGCTTAACTGATCGTAGCGATAGCTTCTGTATGTACCCCAAACTCTATTCATGGCTAATACTTTACGTGCAGGCTTTCCTTTAATCATTAAGAATTTAAGGTCAATTAATTCTTGTTGATTTCCAGCACTAATATCAACGCTATCGGCTAATAAATGGCGGTAATCTGTAACATCATAGAACCAGGTAAAACCTTCGGGCCCAAGATCCAAACGAATTCCGTAAGGTGTAATAAAACGAGCCAATTCAAATGTAACTTCAGGGCTATACCATTCTTTGTTTTCTTGATTGAGCGTTACATCTGGAGTAATATTTCTGGAATAAAGCACTGCGCCCGTTTTTCTATCGTAGGTGTATGATAGAATATTAGCCTCCCAAACCAAGGTTGTATCGGAGGCAATGCTGGGGTGTTTGGGGTCATTATCCGCAATCTTTTTACCACTAGCTGGATTACCAAAGGTATAAAGCACTGAAGGCGCCTTGAATAAGGTATCCGTAACAAAAACAGAATCCAAAACAGAAGTATATACGCCTTGTTCAAAAATAATATTTGGTCTTATGTTAGTTGAAGTTGCATTTAACATCAAATCTTCAGCTAGGATTCTTTTTCTGATTGGGTAATTTAATACAGATCCATCAGGAAGGTTTTTCGAACTCTTATCTAGTACAACATTCCCAGCTGCTTCATTCAAATCGTAATAAGCAACTAAGTTGGTGTATGATGGATGATTAGTAGTTACCGTTTTCTTGTGCCAATCAGTAATCTCAGTTAATGATAAAGCTTTATCCCAAATTCTAAATTCTTTTATTGCTCCATTTAAATAACGACCTTGCCAACGCCCTAAAAACATGTCGTTAGCTATTGTACTAATTGCACTGCTTTCGTTGCCTGCATTAACCCCGTCAATATAGACAGTAGTTGTACCGCCACTTCTTACGACTGCATAATGATGCCAAATATCTTTTGCACCTGCATAATTAAAATCAAAATCAGAAGGGCCAAACTGTTGCATTCTAAAACGATCGTCAGTTCCGAGTGTTCTTAATGAAAAGTCAGCACCGCTTGAAGCTCTTCCTGCCTGAAAAAGCCCGCCGTTATTAAACGCATCCACCCTAGCCCACATTTCAATGGTTCTGGGGTTGTTTCCCAATACCTGCGCAGATTGTCCAATATTTACATATTGCTGATTTCCCGATAAATCTAAATAATACTCACTACCAGACTGCTCTATCCCACTTGCAAAACTGGTGGCAGTGGCATTTAGTCCAAAGTCGGATCCTTTTGTGTTGTTATCAAATAAAAACTCAACGATTAGGTTATCGTTACCATTCCATGAAAAATTATTGGTAAACTGAATGTCTTTATAACCAACAGCAGTAAATTGAAAGCTATGGCGATATACCGTTGTCATATTTTGAACAAAATCCCCTGACAGTGAATCCAATGTCGTATGTCCCAATCGTATTTCAAAGTTTGAAAGTACAGTTCCCAAGCTATTGATAGCTATTTGAAGCCCACTAATAGATCCTGCTGACATTCCGTTGGAAGTTAATTCAGCTGCTTTCCACAAGTATTGGGATCTACCGCTTAATTCGCTTGTCTTTAAAGCAGAAGCTGTATTTACTGTTCCAGAACCCACTGTATCTCTTACAACGGATTGCGTTGCTGTATGCCGAATTGAGAACTGCTTATCTAAGGTTAAGTCATAGCTCGGGGTCATTTTATACGCATAGGTCGCTGGTGTGGTGGTTCCAACTTTAAAGGTTGGGTGCGTCTTATAAGTTGAATCTATTAATCCGTCGTGGTGGTATAGTTTGGTGTAGGTCAAATAATCCCATTCGCCACAATCGTGACCATCACGGGTAGTTCTTGGGTCGCATTTTAAGGTATAAACCATTAGAATTTTACTGAATTCTTCTGAGGCGTCTGGAAAAGAATAGGTTCCCCTTCTTTTTGTAATATCATCAAAGTCAAAACATTGAACGGTTGTGGTGTCCTGAGCTAAAGTTGAAGTTGCAATTAGCAAAGACATTGCGGAAAGAAAAAACGCGTATATAATTTTCATAAAATATATGTTTAGGACCACGAATTTACGGAATATCAGAGCCTATTTTGCACTTTAGTTTTCAGAGATAATTAACAATGCTGGGTTGAGTTGAACTATTGTTCTAAGTTTGACTCAAATAATCTTGTACCATGAAAAATGTCGCCTTTATAATCGCAGTAGTAAGCTTAATAGGTATCAATCCCATATTTGGGCAAAAGTCAAAACTAAAAGTTGGCAAAAAGGCACCAAGCTTTGATCTACCCACACTTGAAGGAGAAAACATAGCACTGGATAACTTATTAATTGAAAAAGACTATGTGTTGGTGCATTTCTTTATTGGCAGCTGGCACAGTTACGATAAAAAATACCTCGCTGATTTGCAGACCATTTATGCAGATTTTCAGGCTAAAAATGGAGAGATCATCGCGATCACTAGGGACAGAGCCGTTTTTCTAAAGTCACTTCAAAGTGAAATACAATTCGAGTTTCCCATCGGTTTAGATCCAGATTTACAAACTATGAGTTCTTATAGCGTAGTCACAAAAATTACTTCGAATTATGTTCCATTAAAACACAAGGAGTACAGTGCTTTAAATGAGAAGCACACAGGTTCTAAAGACGATATGATACCAATACCCGCAACCTATTTGATTAACAAAGCAGGGAAAATAGTCTGGTTTCATTTTGACCAAGATTATAGAAGAAGACCTGATGTGAATACAATTTTAGAACAACTTTAATCGCAATACATGCAAGCAGAAGGTAACATTCGGAAAATGCACGTAGAAATTGGTGATCCAGTTCAATACCAACTCCCACTCTATCAGAATTTAGAAAAAGGAGAACTTGTAGATATGACCAGTTTAGTAGGAAAGGAAATCGCCATTCAATTTGATGGTACAATAAACTGTGCTGCAACTGGAAAGAAAATCAATAAAACTTTTGGAGAAGGGTTGAGTTATGATGCATGGCGCAATAATGCTGAGGCGGTTGAAAGTATCATTCATCCCGAATTGGACCAAAGTCATTTAGGAATTGGGCTTAGAGATTTAGATTGGGAGCGAAATCGTCATGCCAAACCGCATTTCGTTTATTTGGCATTAACCAGCGCCATGAAGGTTGGGGTTACCAAGGGCAGCAGTATTCCTTCCCGATGGATAGATCAAGGAGCATGGAAGGTTATGAAATTTGCTGAAACACCCTATCGACAAAAGGCTGGCGCGATTGAAGTTGAATTGAAAGCACATATTTCCGATAAGACCAATTGGCGTAAAATGCTGACGGATGAGCGAGGCGAAGTAAATTTCACTTCTGAAAGAACGCGACTAAAAGAATTGTTGCCAATTCATTTGAGACAATTTGTTTTGCCCGTTGATGATATTTTAGAAATTAAGTACCCTGTTCTATCCTACCCCGAGAAAGTAAAATCGGTAAAACTGGATACGAATCCAGTAATTGAATCAAAACTCATGGGCATTAGAGGACAGTATTTGCTTCTGGAGAACGGGCAAGTTATCAATCTCAGAAGCCATGCTGGTTATCGCATTAAGATTGAAGGATAATAGCAAATGAATTTAAGGCAAAAGAAAATAGCTGTGTTCGGTGGGCTTTTCCTATCAACCCTATTCCTGTGCTTATTTTTTATCAATGGCTTTCTTTCTTCATTTACCGAAGATTTGCTTCGCGAGCGACTGAGCGAGCAACCCAACAAGCTTTATAATATCTCCTTCGAAAAGCTTAAACTGGGAGTCTTCAAAGGAGAAATAAAATTGAGTAACATTATAATGTCCATAGACACCAACTACTTGGATAGCCTAAAGACCAGCAAACACTATCCAAAAAGCTTATACTCTGGAACAGTTGATGAAATAAAACTAAGTGGAATTAATGCCTTAGACATCTAATTCAATCAGGTGATAAGTGTAAACACATTAAACATAAGCCAACCTGAAGTAAAACTCTTACTTACGGATTCTAAAGACAGTATAGATTCCATAAGCAATACCTCTACTGGTGGAATTAAAGAGTTACTAATAAGCCTTAACCACTCTAGAATAAACAGTATCAGCATTGAAAAGGGAATGCTAATCGTAGAATCGGAGCTAGGCGGAGTCAAACGTCGAGTTGGAAATGCTGAAAACTTTCACTTGAAAGTTCAGAATTTCGAATTAGATTCCTCTCAACACGATCATCCTTTTAAAGTTGAAGAAGTTAAAATAGGTTTTGAAAACGCCGAATTCGACTTATCGCCAGCATATTATATGAAGTTAGCTCAATTCAGTTTTTCTTACCAAGATTCGACGCTTTACGCTGAAAATTTCCAACTAATTCCAAAGCTAACGGTAAAGCAATTCGCTGAACGATATCCTTACAAAAAAAACAGAATGGATGTCAATATTTCCTCACTCATCTGCAGTGCGGTTAACTTTGACAAGTTACTTTTTCAAGAAAAAATTGAAATTGGAAAAGTTGATGTTTTAGACGGCAATGCCCATATTTCTAAGGATCATACTAAAGCCTGGCCGAGCAGGAAACGATTTAGTAATCCAATTGAACTCCTACAAAATGCACCAATAGCAACGGTTATTCAGGAATTAAATATCAAAAACACAACATTGATTTCAGAGCAAATTATGCCTGGAAATGAAGCCAACTCGATATTAGCAATAAACGATATGAATGTTTCTTTATATAACCTAGCCAATGATTCTGCAGCATTAATTGCCAATTCAGTTATGAGGCTTGAACTTAATTTAAAACTAATGGGAACTGCATTTTTGAGTGTGAATGGGACATTTAATCTAATAGACGAACATCAAAATTATGCGCTGAATGCCAGGATGAAAAGTACACCACTCCAACTCTTTAACCCATTATTAAAAAGTGCAATACACGTCGAGATTGCTTCTGGTCAGCTGAATGAAGCTCTCATTGCTTTGAAAGGCAACAAGTATCAAATAACTGGAACTACTGAATTGAACTATTCAAACGCTACTATTGCTTTTGAGCAAAAGGATGCTGGCTTTTTATCCAAACTCAAGAAAAATATGATTTCAGGATTAGCGAATACTTTGTTAAAGACCAACAACATTAAAGGAAAATCAAACTATAAAATAGGACAGGTCTATTATCCTTATGACCATTCCGTGCCTTTTGTGCGTTCCATTTGGCTTGCTATTCAAATTGGAATTATTGACACTATGATTCCTTTTGATATCAACAGAAGTTCTAGCAGTAAAACAACGGGTAAAAGATCAGCAAAATCAACTCAAACATCTGTTCGTAAGCACAAAAGAAAAAAACGTTCAAATTGAGGTATGACTGATTCGCAACCTCTTGTTTCAATAATAATGGCAGTTAAGGATACCGCTCCATATCTGCGAACTTGCTTGGACTCAGTCCTTGCCCAAAGCTATTTCAACTGGGAATTGATAGCTGTAAACGATCACTCTAGCGACGAAACCCCACAAATCTTGGCTGAGTATGCCGCGCGCGACCAGCGTATTATTTATGCTGATGGAGAAGGACATCGACTCATTCCGACTCTTCAAAAGGCTTATTCACTTTCTTCAGGGACACTAATTAATCGCATGGATTCGGATGATAAAATGCCCGCTTACAAGATTGAAACCCTGGTTTCTGAATGGCTAAAACACGGCAACGGCCATGTAATTGCTGGTGGTACGCAGCACTTTGTAGATAAGGGCGTTGTAGGTGATGGTTTTTTGAAATACGAGCGCTGGTTGAATCGAGTAGCTAAAAACAACTTGCACTTTCAAGAAATCTATAAGGAGTGCGTTATTCCGTCGCATTGCTGGATTATTCATCGCGATGATTTTGACGACATTCACAACTTTAAACCTATGGTTTATCCGGAAGACTATGATGTTTGTTTTAGAATGTATGCTGGAAAACTAAAGGTGATTGGAATTGATGTTATCCTTCATTATTGGAGAGATCGCAGTAATCGTATTTCTAGAACATGGGCCGAATATAAAGACAATCGATTTTATGAACTTAAAGTAAAGTATTTCAATCAATTAGATAGAGATACTTCAAGAGAATTGGTAATATGGGGTGCCGGTAAAAATGGTAAGGATTTAGTTAAACTTTTTATTGAATTCGCTCCAAATAAACCAACTTGGGTTTGTGACAACGAACGTAAGATTGGAAGAGACATTTACGGTATCATCATGCAATCTACAACTGCAATTCCAGCAATGAATAACCCTCAAATAATCATTGCAGTCTCCTCTCCTACTGATAAACTGGACATTGAAGCGCAATTAAACAGTTGGGGAAAAGAACCTCGAAAGGATTATTGGTTTTTTAACTAAAAAGTAGTCTTCCGCTGATTCCGCAGATAAACGAAGAGTGTCGCAAAGAAAAACAGCCCGCAGATTCCACAGATAAACGCAGATTTCTTATTTCACCGTCATTCCAGAAGAATAGTTGAACTTATCGACGAAGGAGATTTAGGGAAACTTCTATGTGGAATCTATATGAACTAAACGAGGAATAATCTATTGTTTTAGCCGTAACGCAATACGATTTAACCTAAATCCGTATTTTTACCCCAATGAAAAAACAACTCCTACTCACCTGTTTAATTACCCTCAGCACTCTTTTTTCTGTTGCGCAAAAAGACACAGCATATATTTACACATTTGGCGGGGAAAACGACGAACAAGGCCGTGACATTGAGCTAACATCCGATAGCGGATTTATTATGGTGGGTTCAACTAGTAGCTTTGGCGCTGGAAATTCGGATATCTATTTAGTTAAAGTAGACTCAAATATTAACTACGAATGGTCTGCTGCAATTGGGCATGAGTTTACCGAGTTTGGACATGCAGTAAAACAAACTGCAGATAACGGTTACATTATTTGTGGTTATACCAATAGCATAGGGAATGGAAGTTATGACGCCTACCTGGTGCGCACCGACGATAAAGGAAAGTTACTGTGGGAAAAGACATTTGGTGGGTTTGAATGGGACTTTGCTTACGATTTGGAAATAACCGCTGACGGCGGTTTCTTAATCGTTGGAGAAACCCACAGTCTTGGCAATGGAAATGCAGATGCCTACCTTATAAAAACGGATAAAGACGGTAATTTACTTTGGGAAAAAACCATGGGCGGTACTGGAAAGGATATTGCTCATGCCCTAATTGCAACCAAAGACGGGAACTTTGCCTTTTGTGGTGAAAACGCAAGTAAAAACCCAGAGAACAAAGGTGACGCTTGGTTGGTGAAGTTTGACGGGAAGGGAGATACATTGTTTAATGTAGTAGATGTTTCTACAGCAGAAACAGTTTGTTATGATTTAGTACAATCACTTAAAGATAATTATACTTTAACAGGGTACTCTACTAAATATAACGATCCAATCGAGGATCTAAATACAATTCAATTTGATTCTCTTGGTAGTAAAAATTGGGAAAAGGGACATGGTGGCATTTTTATTGGGTCTGATAACGAGAATGATCGAGGCTTAGCAATTTCGCATATTGAGAATAATGAATTCTGGACTTCTGGTTATACTCAATCTTTTGGAAGTAAAGTTTCGAAGGACATGTATCTTATGAAACTAAATGCTGAGGGAGTTTATATCAGAGGAACCACATATGGAAATAATGATTTAGATATTGCGCATGAACTAATATGGCTTGGAAATGAGTCATTTATTCTTTTTGGTGAATCCAATTCCTATTATGGAAAAATGTCAAGTTTTGTTCTAATTAAGTTTGAACAGTTTAAAGCCAGCTATCCGGAAGTTATAGATTCAACGCAAGACACACAAAAACCTGTTTTAAACTCGATTGAAGAACAGAATGAAACCATTTTAATAAAAACCTTTCCAAATCCAACTGATAACTCATTTGAGGTTGAAGGAATATCAAACCTTGCTCATTTTGCAATTAGAATGTTTGATAATATTGGCCGAGAAGTAGAATTCTTAATAGAAGATCAACTTATTAATATAAATCACTTACAAACAGGCCAGTATATTTTGGAATTGACAAATAGTCAAAAAAAGATTAGGCTAAAAGTGTTCAAGAATTAGCGCTACCTCACAACAAACTCAGTTCTACGATTCTTTGCTCTTCCCTCTTCCGATTCATTATCGGCTATTGGTTTTGAATCACCATAACCAACGGCAATAATTCTTCCGTCCAATGCTCCATTTTCAATCAAGTAACTTCGAACTGCATTAGCTCTGTTCTTTGACAGTTCTTTGTTCAATTCGGCACTACCCACATTATCGGTGTGTCCTCCTATCTCAACCGCAACTTTTGGATTTACCTTCATAAAACTCAGTAATTTATCCAATTCTACTTTCGAAGATTTCTTCAATTCAAAGCTACCCGTTTCAAAAAATACATTTTTCAGCACCATGCTGGCGCCTTTCTTTATTGGAATCAATTCTATTTGCAAAACCTTAGGCTCTGTAGCTGTTTGCTCCTTCAATTCAAAATTGTCAGAATAAAACAAAAAACCTTCTTTAGAGACGTTTAGAGCGTAATCCTTATTCGCTGGCAAACTCGCCAAAAAAGAGCCGTTTAGTTTATCAGACTCGGTACTGGTAATGATTTCTTCGCTCGCCAAATCAATCAACTGAATCATTGCTTTTAACGGAGATTTTGTCTCTGCATTGATTACTCTTCCTTTTATGTAAGAAGACGTGATAGGCTGTGCATCCTTGTATAAGTCAAATTGATAAATATCCAGCATCCCCAATCCTCCTTCTTTCTCCGAAGCGTAATAAGCCAATCTTCCTGAAGGGTCAGCTATCATTCCAAATTCATCCAGTTCAGAATTAATTGGATAGCCAATGTTTTTTACCTCGCCCCAATTGCCGTTGGGTTGTTTTCGTACAAAATAGATGTCGTGCCCACCCATTCCAGGCCTTCCGTCTGAACTGAAATACATTGTTTGCCCATCGGCATGAATGTGGGGTGTAAAGTCTGAACCGGCTGTATTAAAACTCACTGGTTTTGGAATTCCCCATGTTCCGTCACTATTTTTATCGGATTGCCAAATGTCGGTTCCTCCCGCTCCACCTTTTCTGCTAGAGGCGAAATAAAGCGTTTTCCCATTTGGAGATAAGCTGGGGTGACTTTCCCAAGCACTAGTATTGATTTGAGGACCCATATTAGTCGGTGTTAACCACTTTCCTCCCTCAAATTGTGTTACGTATAAATCACAACTCCCATAACCTCCTTGAAGTCCACAGGCAGTAAAAAACAAATATTTACCATCGTGCGAAATGGAAGAAGCACCTTCATTTTTTCTCCTTGAGTTTATAGGCCCGCCAAAGTTTTTAGCACCTCTCCATTTCTTGAATTGATCCAATTCCGAGAAGTACAAGTCTTCTTGAAAAAAAGGTTGTCCGCTGGGACTTGTCCCCATAAACAGCTTAGATGTAAACACAAATAGTTGCCCATCTACCGTAATGGATGGATGGTATTCTTCTTGTTTGGTATTAACCGCTGGACCCATATTCACTGGATCAAATGGAACTGGGTTTTGAATGGCAGTTTTAGCGAATTTGCACACTTCGAGCATCAAATCGTACTTTGATTGCCACGGTGGCGGAATCGTACCTGTTTCCTTCAGTAACTTCAAGTGCTCAAGTGCTTTGTCGTATTGTGCCAAACGCAGCTCCACCGAAGCCAACTGCATGTACGTCGTTGGTTTAAAAGTTGGGTCAATTGCAATTGCACTTGTATACGATTGTGCCGCTTTTTCAAAATCCTTTTGCTGCATATAAACATCACCTAAATTCAAGTGTGCCTCAATAAATTCAGATTCTATTTCTAGTGCTTTTGTAAAGGAAAGAATAGCCGATTGAAAGTTATACAATCGGGCATGCTTTATACCTTCCACATAATTAGCAATTGCCTTTTTCTTTTTGGTTGTGTACTGAGCTTGAGAACTAGATGAACAAGCAAAAAGGCTAAGTATTAGAACCCACTGAAAAACCGAAAATAATTTATGCATAAAAGAAAGTAAGCAAATTAAGTGCCTAGCAAAGAAAGGAAAAAACTATTGAGGGAGGTTTTAGATATTGAAAGCAATTATGGTCGATTTCAGTAAGCTTGAATAAATAAACTATTTCGGTTTTCGCAAAACGTATTACGTAAAACGTCCTCCGTATTAAGAAAAAAAGTGTCGAGTAGGAATTGTTAATTCTCTGTCTGGATCTCTATTAACAAGTCATATTAAACGTTGTACGTTTTACGTAATACGTTGTATATTAGTCGTAAGACGTAATACGCTTAAAACAAAAACCCCGGAATAACTTAATAAACCGAGGCTTTCAAATGACTACTAACTCAACTAATTCTTATTCGGAATCTCCACCAGTACCTTTTTCAAGTAACCCCAAAAACGATCAACAGTTCCTATGTCCACTTTCTCATCGGGTGAATGAGGGTTTTTAATCGTTGGGCCGAATGAAATCATATCCAATTTCGGTTGTGTTCTGCTAATAATTCCGCATTCCAATCCAGCATGAACAGCATTAACAATAGGCTTTTCTTTAAAGTAATCCTCATGAATACCTCGCATAACTTTCAATATCTGAGAATCTGGATTTGGCTCCCAACCAGGATAGCTTCCAGCGTGTTCTACTTCAGCACCAATTAGTTTAAATGTACTTTCTATTTGAGAAGCTAAATCCCATTTTGCTTCGTCAACAGAACTACGCGTAAGAAAATCAATTTTCAAATGTCCATCGTCCATAGACACCCTACTAGTGTTTGTGGATGTTTCAACCAAATCCTCAAAATCGTTACTCATTCTATACATTCCGTTTCTTACAGCATGTATTGCATTGATCATTTTTGATGCGTCTGCTTTATTTGCAACCGACTTCGGCATGTCGGTAGCAACGAACTCTATTTTTAAATTAGGGTCTGTTTTACTAAATTCATTTTTTACAATTCCTTCAAAATCAACAAGTATAGCGCGACAGGAATCAATTTTTCCTGTAGGAATGGTAATCGTTGCAAAAGCTTCTCTTGGGATTGCATTTCGTAAGCTACCGCCATCAAATTTCGAAATTTGGATGCCACATTCGTTCATAAGCTTTAAGAGCAAACGCGCCATAAGTTTGTTACTGTTTGCGCGTTGCAAATGAATATCGCAACCCGAGTGTCCACCAAACAATCCAGTCATATTAATATTAAATGCCGTACCTGAAGGATGCTCCAAACCGTAATGGAAGTTTACCGTAGTATCCACACCACCTGCACAGCCTATACAAAGTTCACCCTCGTCTTCGGTATCCATATTCAAGAGAATATCGCCCTCTACCCAGTTTGGGGTCAAATGTTCGGCACCCGTCATTCCTGTTTCTTCATCAATTGTAAAAATTGACTCAATTGGGCCGTGCTCAATATCTTTACTTGACAATACCGACATTGCTGCCGCTACTCCAATTCCATTATCTGCTCCTAGGGTGGTTCCTTTTGCCTTTACCCATTCTCCATCAATAAAGGACTGAATACCTTGTGTTAGAAAATCAAAATCGGTGTCCGAGTTTTTTTGATGTACCATATCTAAATGAGACTGAAGTACTACACCCATTTTGTGCTCATGACCAGGAGTTGCTGGCTTTTTGATTAAAATGTTCCCAATTTCATCTCTTTCGGTATGCAAGCCAAGGTTTTTTCCGAAGTTCATGATAAACTCAATCACTCGTTCTTCTTTTTTTGAAGGTCTTGGAACTGCATTTAAATCTTCAAAATGATTCCATAAAACTTTGGGTTCTAGGTTTCTAACTTCTTCGCTCATATTTTAATAAAATTTGTTTTCAATATGTGGTCAAATATATCCAAATTTGACTGCACAAAAAGCTGGAAAGACACGTGAAATACAATATTCAACTGCGATTTAACACATCTAAAGATTGGGCAAAATATATTGTCGGACACTTTGATGGTTTTCTGCAAGATCATGCTGATTGTGAGAGAAAAGCTTCTTCAATGGCAATGAGTTTTGTGGCCAAATGCCCCGATAAACACGATATCATTCCAGACCTTATTGAAACCGCCCTAGAAGAGTTAGTGCACTTTAAGCAGGTATATGAAATAATGATAGCCCGCGGTGTCGTTCTCAAACAAGTTATTGAGCAAGATCAATACATAAAACAGCTCATTAATTTATGCCGTTCTGGAAAAGAAGACCGTTTGTTAGACCGGATGATTGTTGCTTCGGTTGTTGAGGCTCGCGGTGCTGAGCGCTTTAGATTAGTAGCAGAGGAATTGGAAAATCCTGAACTCAAAGAGTTTTATGAAACCCTGTGGAAGTCAGAATACAAGCACAGTGATATATTTTTAAGGCTTGCGGAAAGATATTACAGTGAAAATGCAATAAATGAACGCCTAGATTGGTTTTTAAGTCAAGAAGCAGCAATCTGTTCTAAATTACCAAATAGAGCTGCGCTGCATTAATATTAAATGATAAATCATCTTCAAATACTTAATGTCAGTTGGAGTGATTCTGCAAAAGCAGAATCGTATCGAGAACTACTAAGGCTTCTCGATACACCTAAATTTCTAAAAAGTGAAATTTCGGCACTCGAAGGGACAAAAATTTGTAAAAGTCGAAATGAATAACGAAGAAAAAGCATTCAATCGGTTCTTCAAACAATTGAAAATTGAAGATCAAAAACCAGCTAGCGGTAGGATTTTACTTTCGGAACCCTTTTTAGCGGATCCAAATTTTACACATTCAGTAATCCTGCTTGTGCGTCACGATACTGAAGGTTCTGTGGGGTTTACAATAAATCATCCCAGCGATACTAAGCTAAACGAAATTCTAGTTGACTTCCCCTCCACTAACTCCTTAGTTTATGTAGGAGGGCCAGTAAGCAACGAGAGTCTTTTTTACCTGCACACTTTGGGCAATAAATTATCGGGTTCAATCAAAATTCAAGAAGGCCTTTATTGGGGTGGCGATTTTGAAGAACTAAAAGAATTGGTTGCTTCAGGACAGGTTTCGGAAACTGAAATAATTTACTTGGTAGGTTACTCTGGTTGGGAAAGTGGTCAATTAGAGGGCGAACTGAACAAACACAGTTGGATTGTCACAGATATAAGTACGGAGAATGTATTTAGTGGGAAAAGCAGGGAGCTTTGGAACGAATTGCTTACTCTAAAAAGCGAAGCATTCAAAATAGTTTCAAACTTTCCAGAGGACCCAAATTTAAATTAATGGATATGCAAAAAGAAGAAGAGAATAGTTTCGTGAGATTAATTTGGGACTTTAGAGGCCCCGACGGACTAAAAACTGCAGAGCATCATGCAATTCATCTTCGCGAATTCTTTGAAAAAGAAGGCTTAAAGGAATTAAAGGTGGATTGCTCAACACCATCTGAGTTACACTCAACAGCTTTTGCAGAAGTTCCAATGGAAAGAATGATTGAGTTTAGAGATGCGCTGAAACCAAATCGTGGAGAGTATGTTGAGTAAGTAAATCGTATTACGGTTCGTTTGGGGTTGCAAATTATTTTGTACTAGTTAGTTTTTTGAACAATCTAATGAACTTACCAGAAACAAACAATTGAAAATTAATGATCTAGTAATTAATAATTGTTTCTTTCTTCTTGGCGATCCTTTGCGCCACATCTGTGGAACTTTTCGGTATAGCATACTCAACAGCCAAATCCTTAAAAAGACTATTTAGATTCTGAACAGCTAGCTTACAACTTAAGCTATGCTTTTCGGGTTCGCTTGCGCTTCCAGAATGACAGTAAGTATGAAAGTCAGTACAAATTAAATCAGCGTCAATCTTAGAGCTCAACGGGAGATATCCTTGGCGATCCTCAGCGGAACTTTGCATTACAGCCTTTTGAACCTGACAGAAACAAATAATTCTAAACTAAAAATTTCACCTACTGAAACTCTACTGTGCCGCTTTCTTCAACAACCCCGAGCGGAGTATTGCTGTTAATGTCATAAATCCAGCGCATTTCTTTAGACTTGAGCATATCTATATTGTAGACTCGACCCTGATTTTGACCGTCCCACGTCTTAACTTCAACTTCAGCGAAACCTTCAACTCTTCGCTCCCAACGATCGGACAATAATAAAACCTGCTCTTTGCTTTTAACGTCACCATTACCTCCAGTAAAACTCCAAATACCCGTTTCTAAGGTGTTTATTGTTTGAGTTCCCGCAGCTGAATCAAGGTATCCAGCCGGATAGGTTTTGCTAATTTCTATCGTATACTTTCCATTTTTATCGAAGGTGTAAGATTGTGTGGATGGAATAGCAGCTAACTCAACATCTCCAAAAGAGATGGTTTCTTTTTCTCCATCAAAAACAATTAAAGTATCTCCCTTTTTTATTTCAGAGAAGGACACCTTCCATTCACTTGCTATGCGAGCCTTACGAGTTTGTAGCGAAAATACGGGGTCATTTTCTCCTTTTTTGCAAGAAAAAAGAATAGGGCCTATAAAAAGGGCCAATAAAAAATATGTGCTCGTCTTTGTCAAACTGCTTATCCTTTAATATTGAAAAAGTAACTTAACGTTATATTTAATCGCTGAGATAATCCCACTGTGGTAACAGACGAACGATCTGCTCCAAAAGTTCTGTTGCTTGTAGAATTGCCAGATACAGGAGTGTTAACAGTAACTCTTTCCCAATCTCCACCTTCTCTTCTATTGTAAAAACCCAAATGATATTCAGCTCCCAATGCAAAGTTTCTAGCTATATAATAATTGAAGCCTACAATTGCAGTCGCTCCAAAAACAAATCCACCTTCACTTTGGTAATCAATTTCTGTCTTATCTTCTCCAGTAGTATCGATAATGGAAATCGTTGTATTGTATTTTGGTTTGCTGATAAATCCCATAGATAAAGCACCACCAACATACGGGTCTAATCTTTTATCATCTAGAAAGTGGTACTCAACTCCAGGCGAAATGTACAATGCAGTTTGCGAATAGGTTGAATCCATATTAACTTGAGTTGATCCAATAGAGTCTGTGGAATTGCCCTTATAGTTCAACGAATTAATTCCCAATCCCGCTCGAAACACCCATTTATCAGTTACATAATATTTCCCCAACAATACATCAGCTCCAATTGGATCAATAGCAGCAGAGACGCCTAGATTATTAATCAGTCCCGTAATATTCATACTCGCTCCTGCATACCCCTGAAGAGGAATGTACTGTTTAGGTTTTTCGGAATCACTAGTCTGAGCTATCACACCCATTGATATCAGTATAAAAAATGCAACTATTGAATTCTTCATTGTCAATTATTTTTTTGTCCAACGACTATTTAGCCGCCTTATTATATTTCTACTCTTTTTCTTGCAGCATAGGCACAAAGCTAAACTCACCAAACGATTCTTCCACAACAGAGCCGTCTTCTTGCTTTATAAGTCTTTTCATTTCTTGAACAGAACCTTCTCCTACCGGAATAACTAACTTCCCTCCCACTTTAAGCTGTTGAACCAAGGCATCGGGAATATAAGGTGCACCACAAGTTACAATAATACTGTCGAACGGAGCAAAGGCTTCTTTTCCAGCATAACCATCTCCGTAAAATAATTTTGGTTTATAGCCAATCTTCGGCAAAAACGTCTTGGTTTTATCGTACAAATAACGCTGCCTTTCGATACTAAAAACCTTTGCACCCAAAATCATAAGCACTGCAGTTTGATAACCGCATCCAGTTCCGATCTCAAGTATTTTATCTCCTTTGTTTATTTCAAGCAGACTCGATTGAAAGGCAACTGTGTATGGATGTGAAATCGTCTGTCCCGAACCTATTTGAAATGCCATATTGGAATAAGCTTGTTTCAAAAAAGTTTCGTCAAGAAAATAATGTCTTGGCAGCTGATCTATAGCAGCAAGTACTAGCTCATTCGAGATACCTTTTTCTCGAAGCGTGTTTACCAACTTCCTCCTTAAACCTTGATGTTTAAAGTTGTCTTCCAATTTCAACATGTTGCAAATGTAAAACAAGGCTATTATTAAACTTTGTCTAATTATTAACTCATGCATATTTATAACTACTCTACAGAAAAATAATGCCAGCAAAATGAGCCGGTACATTTGAAATAACTTTTAGATTACATAACTTATGTTGAAAATTGGAGTTTTAGGCGCTGGGCATTTGGGTAAAATTCACTTGAATTGTATCAAAAATATTGAGGAGTATGAACTGGTAGGTTTTTTTGATCCTTTACTAAGAAACGCCTTAGAAACAGAAAAAAACTTTGGTATACAAAAATTTGATTCTATCGACTCCTTAATTGAAGCCGTTGATGTAGTTGATGTGGTAACGCCTACTTTGAGTCACTTTGAATGCGCTTCTAAAGCGATTAAAAACTCAAAACATGTGTTTATTGAAAAGCCCTTAACCAACACAATTGAAGAAGCAAAAGCGCTGATTAACTTATCTGAAGAAGCAAATGTAAAAGTTCAAGTGGGTCATGTTGAGCGGTTTAATCCTGCATTTCTAGCAGGCAGAGACTATATCAATCAGCCTATGTTTATTGAAACTCATCGTTTGGCTCAATTTAACCCTAGGGGGACCGATGTTCCTGTTATTTTGGATTTAATGATTCACGATATTGATATCGTTATGAGTTTGGTAAACTCAAACATTAAGAACATTCAGGCCAGCGGAGTTGCTGTTATATCTGATTCGCCAGACATTGCAAATGCAAGAATAGAATTTGATAATGGCTGTGTTGCAAACTTAACTGCCAGCAGAATATCCTTGAAAAATATGCGTAAATCTAGATTTTCGCAAAGAGACGCTTACATTTCGGTTGACTTTCTAGAAAAAGAAGTTGAAGTTGTTCGAATAAAAGAAATTGAAGGAGATCCAGATCCTTTGAGCATAACTGTTGACCCAGGAAACGGAAAAGCACTTAAGGAAATTTATTTTGATCGCCCTGAAGTTCCTACAACCAATGCGATTGAAGAAGAGTTGCGCTCGTTTGCACAGGTTATTAATAATAACGGAACTCCAGCTGTAACTATTCATGATGGTTTCAAGGCAATGGATGTTGCGCATCAAATTCTTGAAAAGTTGCGTTTATCTCCGAGTTTATATGTTGATTAATTTTCTTTAACGTACCAACAATAATATATTCGCGGCTTCGTTCGATCCGCATACATGCTAGACTCAAAGAGTATTAAATACCCTAATTTATTTTTAGGTTTCCTTGTAATTTCATTGCTAGTAGTAGGCTGTCGAAAGAATGATGATAACAATCTATCCGATCGACCAGCTTATTTGAAAATTGATGATATTTCTGTTTCAAGTAATAACCTAGTGCATGGTGAAGGAACAGACCAAATTACTGATGCTTGGGTATATGTTGACGATCAACAAATAGGTGTGTTTGAATTGCCATGCGAAGTTCCGGTATTGTTGACGGGACAGAGAAGCATAAAGATTTTTGGCGGAATTAAACAAAGCGGACGCATAAATCAACCGTCTCAATACTTATTTTACGCCCCTTTCTCTTTAGACACCTTGCTTAAAGAAGAAGAAACCATTCAAATAAATCCGGTGTTGACATATACGGCAGCAACCGAAGTACCTTGGAAAGAAGATTTTGAGGACGTATCTACTTTACTGGACTCAACAACAGCTTCACTAGCACCTATAGTGCGATTGCAAGACCCCGATTTAGTAAGAACTGGCCTGTATGTTGGAGCTATAAACCTGAATAGTGAGACGCCAAGTGCTCAAATCTATACGGTTGACAAAATTGATATTCCAAATTTTGTCGAGTCCTACATTGAAATTGATTATAAATCCAGTGTGCCAATTAAAGTAATACTTACGGCTTATTTGCGCACAGGAGTGGTTCGAAGTGTTGAATTAATTTCTATCAAAGCCTCTGATAATAGTGAAGAGAATGGCTGGAAAAAAATGTACATATTTCTTGCCCCAACGCTAGAATCTATACCTGATGCAGCGGATTACAGACTCTTTTTAGAAGCATCTTTACCCAGCGGTAGCCCAGTTGGATACGTTTATATAGATAATATGAAAGTTGTTCATTAATTATGAATTCGAAAATCCAAATTTTTAAGTATGTTTTAGCTGACTGGTTTTCAGCAGCTTTAACTTGGGTTTTTTTCTTCTCCTTTCGTAAAATCTACCTTGAATCTAAAGTTGAACAGTTTGCTGAAATAGAGTTTAACGATAGGTTTTACTTCGGATTAATGCTCATCCCTCTAGGGTGGTTATTTTTTTACGGAATAACAGGCACCTATTACAACGTTTATAGAAAATCTCGTTTGAAAGAAATGGGACAAACGCTTTTGCAAACCACAATTGGTGTTATCGTGGTTTTCTTCGTATTGCTGCTTGACGATCAACTATCCAGTTACAAAAACTACTACGTTTCTATTTCTGCACTTTTCTTTGCTCACTTTATTACTACTTTTTCCTTTCGTTTCCTCCTCTCTTCGCAAACTGCTTACAAGATTCACAATCGAATTTTAGGCTTTAACACGCTATTACTTGGTAGTAATGAAAAAGCGCACGATTTATTCAATGAATTAGAGGCCCAAAACAACTCCAGTGGATTTAAATTCGTAGGCTATTTGCATATAAATGGCAAGGATGGTCACATTATGAAGCCCTACCTGCCGCATTTGGGCCATGTAAACAACCTCAATCAAATCTTAGAAGAAAACGAAATCGAAGAAGTCATTATTGCTGCTGAAAGTTCAGAGCACGGTAAATTAGGACGTATTCTGAATGCCTTAAAGGATAGAAATGTGAATGTGAATATCATTCCGGATGTTTACGATATTTTGAGTGGCTCGGTAAAAATGACTTCCATTTTCGGCGCACCACTTATTCAAATAAATCATGAAATAATGCCGGCTTGGCAAAAGTCGGTAAAACGTGTATTGGATATTACAGTGAGTGTTTTGGCAATCGTCCTGTTGCTTCCCGCCTATTTGATTACTGCAATATTAGTACTCTTCTCCTCACGTGGTTCTATATTCTATTCTCACGAGCGTATTGGAATACACGGTAAACCATTTACCATGTACAAATTTCGGTCTATGTATTCTGATGCTGAGAAGGATGGCCCTCAACTAAGCAGTAAAGAAGATCCGCGAATTACTCCTTTTGGTCGTTTTATGCGTAAAACAAGAATCGATGAAACCCCACAGTTTTTCAATGTAATAAAAGGCGATATGAGCCTTGTTGGGCCTCGGCCAGAGCGTCAATATTTCATCAATCAAATAATGGAACGTGCGGGCCATTACAGTCATTTACAGCGCATAAAGCCAGGCATTACTTCTTGGGGGCAAGTAAAATACGGCTATGCGGAAAATGTTGATGAAATGATACAACGCATGAAATACGACATACTCTACTTAGAGAATATGTCGCTATTCGTCGATTTTAAAATTTTGATTTACACAGTACTTATAGTACTGCAAGGAAGAGGGAAGTAATATTAGATGTGCGAGACGCGCACAGCATTCATCCCTTTCATTCCTCGTTCTAACTCATAAGTAACCTTATCACCTTCAGAAATAGGCTCTTTTAGACCACTTACGTGAACAAAGTATTTTTCGTTGTTTTCAGCATCGATAATAAATCCAAAACCTTTTTCATCATTATAGAAATCAACTTTACCCTTACGGATAGGATCTTCTTCAATGTGCTCTTTTTTAGGAATACCTAGAACAATTGATGACGCTTTTATAACCTCTTTTTTAACTGTTGGATCTGGAGGAGTATCAGTTAGGTTACCAAATTCGTCAACATAACCAATCATGTTGTCTAATCCTTCACCTTTAAGATTGTTTTCTTTACGCTCTTCCCTTTTGCGCAACTTTTCCTCACGCTTTTTCTGTTTTTTCTTTTCTTTTTCTTTTTTGCTAAAGCTTTCTTGCGATCTGCCCATTAATTGTACTCGTTTTATGAAGGCATTTCAGCCCATATTATATTACGAACCGAATTGTTCGCGGTTGCAAAGATAATGTAAAGGTTTAATTTCAAATACCTTCATTTTCAATCTTAATATTTAATTTAATTCCCTAATGTTCTTTTAAATTTGACTCATGTGCGGACGCTATGTAATAGTTCAGAAAATTGAGAAGATTGAGCGGAGATTCAACGTACAGGCTGATTTTGGAGCTTGGTTGCCTAATTTTAATGTTGGCCCTACTACCCTTGCGCCTATCATTTCATCAGACTCGCCCAATAAATTGCAATTGGGTTCTTTTGGTTTTTCCCCAAATTGGGACACAAAAAAACTCATTCTAAACGCAAGAGAAGACAAACTATTGACCTCCAAAGAATGGAAATCTGCCTCAGCACATCGTCGGTGTTTGGTTATTGCTGACTGTTTTTATGAGGGACCAGAGAAAGAGAAACTCTCAAAACCATTTTTGGTATACTTAGAGGATCAACAGCGACCATTTGCTTTTGCCGGTATCTATAATGACTTAGAAAAAAACGGTGAAACTATGCGGTCTTTCGCAATAATTACTACAACACCGTCAAAGGTTATGGGGCTAATTGGACATCACCGCTCCCCTGTTGTTCTTAATCCTTCCGATTACAACGATTGGTTGACACCAAATCAAGACTTATTTAAATACACAGACTGTTTAAAAAACAATATAAACGAACTGCAAAATGCTTATCCGGTTAGTAAAGACGTTAAATCTGTTCAAAATAACAACAGAAAACTAATTGACCCTATTGGCGAGCGCCTTATTCCAGCTTACAACTACTCGGTAATTAATACTCCGTATTTGACAGGAATGGGAAGTTCAAAACGAAATGCAAGGGAATGAAGCAGACTCAATTTAAATTCAAAACAAACTTCCTTGGGCATACTGGGTCGATTTATGCATTGGAGCAGTCTTCTGAATCGAGCTTCTATTCAGCTGGTGCCGATGGAATAATTGCAGAATGGAAAACCAACAATGAAAATGCCACGGCTATTGCAAAATTGCCACATAAGGTTTTCTGCTTAAAGCAAGTGTCAAAAGATATACTGGTGGCTGGAACAAGTTCAGGAGGTATCTATATCATTGACTTGACGCTAAAAAGCGCTCCGAGAAACATTCAATTTGACACCTCAATATGTTACAATATTTATGCTTTATCTCCAATATCATTTGCTACAGTGCATGAAAGCGGTAAGCTCATCATTTGGGATACAGCAAGTGGAGCCATTATAAAAGCCACAACAATTTCCGATCAAAAACTCCGCGGAATATGTGAGCTTGACAATCATTTATTTATAGGAACAGGCAACGGAGAAATTGTTGTGGTTGAAAGGACTAACTGGAAAATCGTTCATCAATTCGATTCACATAAAGTTGGGTTTGGTGTGAATTGCCTTATTCACGATACCAGGAATAAAGCAATAATTTCTGGTGGAAAAGACGGTCATATCAATTATTGGAATCAAGACACCTTTGATTGCATTGAGAAGGTTCCCGCTCATAATTACGCCCTGTACGATTTTGCAATAAACCAACAAGGGACTACTCTATTCTCCTGTAGCCGAGATAAAAGCATAAAAATCTGGGATTTAGAAAGCCGATCCTTTATTCAAAAAATTGTGCGGGAAAAAGCAGATGGACATACGAATTCTGTCAATCGGATTGCTTTGCTCAATCAGCGCCAACTGATTTCTGTAGGAGACGATAAAAAAATAATTTGTTGGGAAGCCGAATATTCAGCTTAACTTTAATTGCTCTAAAACCCGCTATTTGCAAAACACTCAACGCATAACATTTACCTTAAGACACTGCTTTGTGGTTAGTATTTTACTTCTGGGACTGCAGTCGGCAATGGCGCAGACCTTCCTAGACTGGGGAAAAACTTTTGGAGGAAACGGTTATGAAGTAAGCAACGGTATTGCAACTGATGCAGAGCATAACGTTTATATAGCTGGTGATTTTTGGATAAAATGTGACTTCGACCCTAGCACCGATTCACTCAATCTTTATTCAACGGGTTTTGGCACCGATGCTTTTATACAGAAATTAGATAGTCTTGGGAACTTGGTTTGGGTACGTCAAATTTCTGGTCCTTTTCACAATGAGGGTACAGCAATAGCAGTGAGTAAAACGGGATGTGTATATACCGCAGGTACCTTCGTGGATTCTGCTGATTTTAATCCCGATACGGCAAAACACATTGAACATGCCAATGGAGGAAGCGACCTCTTTCTTTTAAAACTAAGCCCTCAAGGTGCTTTTAGTTGGGTAACAATTATGGGTGGAGATGGCGTTGAAGAAGTTGACGCAATGGTTTTGGACGACACCTCTAATCTTTATTTATGTGGGAGCTTCACCGATACTTGCAATTTCAGCCCTAAATCGGGTTCCACCGTTATTGAGTCCAAAGGATTATATGATGGTTTTGTGCAAAAGCTAGACAGTAACGGTAATCACCTTTGGACATTCGCCTTCGGGAGTAAAGGATTTGATATTGCAAGCGATATTGCAGTTGATAAATTCGGGAATTCATGGGTTACTGGGTACTTTAGTGATACTTTAAGTATATCCTCTAAAAAATTGATTTCTAACGGAAAAGAAGATGCTTTCATGCTCAAATTAGACCCAAATGGAAAGTTGCTTTTCCTAAAACAATTTGGAGGAGTTGGAGTGGATAAAGGAAGGACTATTTCCTTAGACAAAAACAATATGCCTATTCTCTCAGGCACCTTTGAACAGCAGATTGAGCTTGATCTAAATTCATTTTCAAAGCAAATAAATAGTAAAGGTGGAAAAGATGTTTTTCTAGTTGCTTTGGACGCTCTAGGCAATTACCGCTGGGGGCGTTCTTGGGGAGGAAAAGGCGTTGAACAGCCAAGTAAGCTAGTGGTTAATTCCATGAACGAAATATTCTGCCTAGGGCAGTTTTTTGATAGCTTGGATTTTAACCCAGGAATTGGTATTAATATCGGTAAATCTGGTCTTGGTGTAGACGCGTTTATTTCGAAGTTCGATGGCACTGGAAACTTCCTTGCTTTTCAGCAATACGGTGGTATTGGGGACGTAGAAATAAGGGGTGCTGCGATTAGTTCGAAGGATAAGGTACTCAGTACAGGTATTTTTATCCGGGCATTAGACATTGACCCTACCAAGCGAATTGACTTTCAACAAAACAACGGTGCGGAAGATATATTTGTGCAGCAGCTGAAGCTAAACTGCACCAGCACTATCGATACCATTTATGCCACAAATTGTTATTCCTATGTGGCCCCAAGCAAAACGACAGTTTGGACTCAGAGTGGAATTTATATTGACACCCTCTATTCTACCCAAAACTGCGACAGTATTTTAGTCGTAGACTTAACCATAGCAAATAGTGCTGTTGACACTGCAAAATTGAATCGTTGTACATCATATACCCCGGTTGGAAGTGCAAAAACCTTTACGCAGTCGGGTATTTATTTAGATACCGTTTCAAGCACTGCTGGTTGTGATAGCTTAGTGGTATTCGACCTAACTGTGCAGCAAAGCTCCTTTTACAGCTACTCCACAGCCGTATGCGGCAGTTTTACAACTCCTAGCGGAAGCGCAACCGTAACAGCAGATACGAGCATCCTGGACACCATTAGCAATACATTTGGTTGCGATAGTATTCTTACAATTCAAGTAAAAATAAACCCAAGCTATTTAATAGTAGGAAGTAACTCCAGTTGCAGATCCCTTCTTTCTCCCAGCAAAAAACACCTGTGGACTTCTTCAGGAACCTATTATGACACCCTAACCACTGCTGCGGGATGCGACAGTGTTCTGGAAATTCAAGTCACAATAAAGTCAATAAACAAGGGGCTTTCAATGCAAGGAAAAAAGTTAAGATCAAAAGCAAATGGTGCCAGTTATCAGTGGTTCAAGTGCATAAATGAATACAGTCCTATTCCATCTGCTATTGGCCAGGAGTTCGTCCCAACTGAAAGTGGTGATTATGCTGTAGCAATTCAGAAAAACGGCTGCAGGGATACTTCTGAGTGCATAAGCTTTAATTCCCTTGGAAATTCGGCCAAAAAAGCCATTGATGAGATTTATATCAAGTATTCCCTAACCCGTTCAACGATTACTTTCAATTATCAAGTAGCGATAAGGCACTCGTAAACATTGAACTGCTTAATTCGCTCGGGCAGCGCGTTTTAACTAAAAATGCGGTGGCAATTGATTCTGAAATAGAATTAGACCTTCCTTCAGGGATCTACTATTTAAAAATTCAACCTTCTGGAAATCAAAACGAATCTCAAATTTTCAGGCTCATTAAGCGATGACTTTTACCTTTGTAGCATGCTAAAAAAACTACTCTTTCTTGTAATCATAGCGGCAAGCTTAATTGCCTGTTCTGAAGATCCCAAAATTGAACCGAGTCCTTCAAAAAAAGTAACAAAGCCAATAAAACCAAAAGTCAAAAAAGTGAAGAAAGCGGTTATCAAGCCCATTATTACAAAAGATAGCGTTCGAGAAAACCTGCTGGCTTATGGAAAAAAGAACCCCGAAACGATTATAGATATTTTTACCTCCATGGGTAAAGTGAGAATTCGCTTGTACAAAGATACTCCGCTGCACAGAGCTAGTTTTTTATTGATGTGCAAAGAGGGTTACTTCAAACACAGCGTATTTACACGAGTGGCTCCTTTTTTTATTGCTCAAGGTGGTGGAACGTATACCAAAGAACAAACTGCAGTTTCAAGAAAAACGGGAGTTTATACTATTCCTAGTGAATTTAAAAGACACCGCATACACAAACAAGGCGCGGTTGCAGCTGCTCGTGAATACAAAAACAATCCCGAAAAAGCATCTGATCCATTTGCCTTTTACTTTGTAGAGGGAACCTTGTACAACCACCCTTCACTCGATCGCTATGAGCAAGAAAAAGACTACAAATTCACCAAAAAGCAACGCGATTTTTATGTATCAAATCCCGGTGCGGCGCATTTAGATGGAGAGCATACCGTTTTCGGAGAAATTGTCAGTGGTTATTCCGTAATTCCAAAAATCACTCAAGTAGACCGCGATTCAAAAGATTGGCCCGTTAAGGATATTTTTATAGACAGTGTAATCGTTGTGCGGTAACCAATTTAACAATTACCAATTATCAATTGATCAATTATCAATTGTTTATGCCAGCATAAATTCAACTTTTGTTTACTGGCTTGCCTATCCTTGAAAAATAAACGATGAAAATTATTAAGCTTCTAGGCTTCTAATTCGTGAAACTGATGCTGACGAACCGTATTCTTAAGTTTGCGCACATACTCCTCTTCTAGCCACTGAACAAAATTGTCGGAATTACTGGTAATGCAATACGAGTAAGCCTTGATTCGATATTTGATTTCATCGCTCAGCAAATCAATCAATTCTAGTGCATCACCTAAATCCTCGCTGTTCTCAATAATTTGAGCAGCATGTTTATCGTGCGAACGATTCAACACCTCTTTTGCTTTTAGGGCTTCAGCCACTACTTTTTTGTATTCGGCTTTAACATCAAAATCAAGGTCTTCCTTTTTGGTCTTGGAAAAACGTTCGCGAATGATTTCGGGCATTTCGTAGCGGAAATTGCGTTGCAAATCGTCATCGGTAGAAAGGTTGTTGATGTACGAAAGTGGCGATCTAAAAATTTCTTTCCAGTCAATGTAAGAATCCCAAAGGCCAAATCGCAGTGCATTATTTCCTAAGTCTAAAACCGTAAACTCGCGCTTTTCAGGCAAAATACGGCTTCCTCTGCCTATCATTTGGTGATACAAGGTAAGCGACTTAGTAGCCCGATTCAAGATAATAGTATCCACCGTTGGCTCATCAAAACCCGTGGTAAGAATACTCACTGAGGTTAACACAGCCTTTGGAGTTTCCTTAAACCAAGTTAAAATTTCTTTACGCTCTTTTTCTGTATTGGTGTTGTCCAAATGTCTAACGTCATATCCAGCATTCTCAAAGGTTATTGCAACGTTTCTAGAAGTTTGGATACCGTTATTAAATATCAGGGTCTTTTTGCCTTTAGAGCGCTCTTCGTATGCCTGGAGTAACTTCTCCTGCATCTCAAAATTAGAATACAAGCGTTCTGAAGAAGCTACCGTGTAATCGCCATTAACACCAACCGAAAGTGATTTTAGGTTTACATTGTAACTGAAGGTCTTTGCTTTTGAAAGAAACTCATTCTTTACCAATTCAGAAATGGACTGACCGACGATAAGGCTATCGTAGTTGTCCTTCATTGGTAATTTTAAATTTGAACTCAGGGGAGTTGCAGTAACTCCTAAAATATTGCAATGCTCGAAATAACGGAAGAGTTTTCTAAAGCTGTTGTAATGCGCCTCGTCAATGATTACTAATCCCAGTTGACGCAAGTTTATTCTAGAATCCTGAATACGATTACTCAAGGTTTCAACCATTGCCACGAAACAAGCAAATTCATCCTGATCGGGAAGTTCTTTTACCTTGCTGTCGATAATTTTGTTGGGAACCCCAAACTCATCAAGCATTCGGGAGGTTTGCGCACAAAGTTCAACACGGTGCGTAAGTATCAACACTTTTTTTCGAGTATCGTTTATATAGCGTCTTGCAAATTCAGAGAAAATTACTGTTTTACCACCGCCAGTAGGCAATTGGTACAAAAGATTTACCTTTCCTACAGGCTTCTCAATTTGCTCAAAAATTTGATCAATAGCGTTGTGCTGATAATCGTAAAGATTTTTACCTGTCTTTCGCTCAAACTTCTCTATTGAATTAAATACCATAGTCCCTCTTCACTTTTTCGATTTGCAAAAGTAGTGAGAACAAAAGGTTCTAGAAAACCTAATGCCCATTTGTTTTAAACGCGATTGCTAAAAAGCTACAAATGACGATGAAAATCTCTTGTATAAATGAATACTAAGCGCCTTGAAGTACGTGTAAATAGAGGACTTGATTATATTTGCGCAGCACACAAACTAGAATTATGCGTTTAGGTCAATTATCCCGACAAGTTGGTATTTCTCAAAAAGAGATTGTTTCTTTTTTAAAAAAGGAGAAAGGTATTGAGTTGAAAGTTCATCCCAATGTTAAAGTTGAAGATGAATTGACTGAAATAATACTGGAAAATTTCGCAAAACCAATTACAGAAGATAAAGCATCTGAAGCAGAGCCTGAAGAGCAAGTAGCTGAAGAAAAGCCTTCAAAAACTAAAGCCATTGAAGGAGTTGTAGCAGCCCTACAAACTAAAGCGGTTGAAGTTGCACCTGAAGAAAAATCAGAGGAAGTAGCAGAACCAAAAGAATATGTGCAGGGCGAAGAGTTTGTTCGACCTTCAGGTCCAATAGAAAAGATTGAAACAGAAATTCCTAAGCTAGAAGGGTTTAAAGTAATTGGCAAAATTGATTTACCACAATTTCATAAAGAAGAACCCGCACCGGACAAAGCACCGGAAGATGTCAGTGCAGCGGATGAATCGATTAAGGATGCTAGTACAAGCGAAGAAAACGATGCTCCGATAGAATTGCCCAATGCTACTCCCCTCTTTAACAGCCGACCAAAACGCCGACCTAAAAAAGAAAAGATAAAACCAAGCGAACGATCGAAAAAGCCAATTGTAAGTGAAGAAGATCGGAAACAAAAAGAATTGGAAAAAGCTGAAAAGCAACGCTTAGCCGCCAAAAAAGCGAAAAAAGCCGAAGCCCGAAAACGCCATTTGGAATTGGTAAAAAGCTACGACACTAATCAAAAAACAAAAGACAAGCCAAGCAATAAAACAAGCACTAAGTTTGCAAAAAACCCAAAGGCCGCTGCCATTGAGGAATTAAAATCTACGGCAAGTAAAACATCGCTAGGTCATAAAGTATCTGATGCTCCAAGCAAACCTAAAAACGAACCCAAAACGTTTATTGGAAAGATTTGGCGTTGGATGAATACAGAGTAATTAGAGACTACTGCTCTGACTCATATAGAAACAACTACTCTACCTAATGTCATTCCCGCGCAGTCGGGAATCTATTTAATGCGAATGCTCATGAGCTTCTTCTTCCGAACCCGCCTCAGCGACTTCTACAGTCTTTAGCTCCATTTCGCATACTGGGCAAATTCCCGCTTTATCGTACGTTTTACCTTCTTCGCAATCCATTGGACATTGGTACACCGCCACTTCGTTTGACTCTGTTTTGGTTTCTCCACCGCAAGCAGTAATAGCTGCCGCCGAAATGAATAATGTAAGACCTAAACCTGCTGTATATAGAATTCGTTTCATGTTATCTGATATTTGAATGCAAAGATAAGAGGAGTGCTGCATTTTCACTTCTGCTGCGCTGTATTTATTTCTTAGGCACACGATAATAGCTGTATGCGAAATAAGTGTAATATTAAACATAGCCTACCCTATATGGGGCGCTATGTGAATGTTTTAACTGGAAAGTTTACTTTAGCGAGTTGTTATGCTTTATAAACCTGAATGAAAATACTAGACCAACTGCTAATAGTAAATTCAATTGAACGAAATGCGTTTCAAATTATTCTATGGTGGGAATTAAGAAGAATTCTCTACAATGGAATTATTCTAATTAGTGGAATAGTCAGTATGCAGATCATGTATGCTTTAGTCGAACTGAAACCTGGAGAAGACTTACAAGAACCGTTAGCCATTATTGGTTTTGGTTTTTTGTGTAATCTATTTTATACAATAGGCTGGCTAACTGAAATCTTTAGTAAGAAGACTTTAACTTATGGCCCGAAAAATTTTAAAAAAGGTCTTTATTTTATTTTGTTTTTTTGTTTTCCTACCAGCAGCATTACGTATTATCTTTTGGATAGGAAGAGGATTCGAAAGAATGCCTACCTAAAAACAAAGCATAACAACGGCTAAAAGGCAAATGCTAGCAGTTGTGTAAATTTGAAACGAAATGCCTCGAATAAACGACATTGTTAAATCTAAGTGTACGGCTCGTATGCTTTTGGTGATTGGTTGCCAACGCGCTCTATCTGAACGCAATAGAAATGAATATTTTACCAGCGCGCCCAAAAGCATTTACCCTGCACTTGCCCTAGCCATGGGGCGTTATCCAATTGACTAAGTCGAACTAACATTTTGTAAAATGAGCGAGCAATTTTCAAACATCACAGACGAAGATTTACTGAAAGAAAAAGGTAAAATTCAGTACAACAAAACGGTTAATGCAACACTAATTGGTTTTTGTGTAGGTATTTTTATATTCAGTGCGGTTAATAATGGATTTGGATTTTTTACTTTTTTCCCATTGCTACTCACCTACCCGTTTATAAAAAACGGACAAAAAATAAAAGCGTTAAGCATAGAACTGGCACGTCGTAAGCTCTATAACCTTCGCACTGTTCTTCGCGAAAGCGGCAACCTACAAATAGAAAAATGTATTTTGATATTTCACTAACAAATTCAAGGGTTAACTGTCCAACTCGTATAAGATAGGTTGTCCTACCTTTATCAAATGAAAATGGCAACAACTTCTAGGAATTAGAATGAAAATATTACTTACAGGCTCAACAGGCTATATCGGAAAGCGACTGCTACCCATCTTAATAGAGGCGGGTCATGAAGTTGTTTGTTGTGTTAGGGATATAAAACGCTTCAATCCTCCGGCATCTTTAAAAGCCAATATTTCAGTAATAAAAGTGGATTTATTGGATGAAGCTTCATTGGACGCAATACCTAAAGATATCGATGGAGCTTACTATTTGGTGCATTCCATGTCTTCGTCAGGAGATTACGCAGCTCTTGAAGAGCTTTCGGCTATAAACTTTAGAAATGCACTTAACAAAACCAAGGTCAACCACGTTGTTTACTTGGGAGGAATAGCAAATGAACTTGAACTTTCTAAGCACTTAACTTCGAGAAAAAATGTAGAATTAGAACTAGCAAAAGGCGATTACAATTTCACGGCATTGCGAGCAGGAATAATTATTGGATCCGGCAGTGCCTCCTTCGAAATCATTAGGGATTTGGTTGAGAAACTACCGGTAATGATTACGCCGAAATGGCTAAATACAAAATGCCAACCCATTGGTATTTCGGATGTTATTGCTTTCCTTTCAAAAGTATTGTTTAATCCAAAAACATTCCAACAAAACTTTGATATTGGAGGCCCAGACGTGCTGTCTTATAAAAACATGCTCTTGGATTTCGGAAAAGCGCGCAATTTGAAACGAAAGATATTCGTAGTTCCCGTTATGACGCCTAAGCTATCCTCCTATTGGCTCTACTTCGTAACCTCTACTTCCTACAAGCTTGCTTCTTCTCTGGTTAACAGTATGAAAATAGAGGTCATCTGCCGAGACAATCGACTCAATACAATTCTTGAATTGAACCCCATCAGTTATAAGGAGGCTTTAAAAAGAGCTTTTAGTAAAATTGAAAACAATGAAATTCTTTCAAGCTGGAAAGATGCCTACTCCAGCAGTGGAATACACTTTAACATCTCCGAATTTATTCAAGTCCCCTCTTTTGGTTGTTTTAAGGACAGCAGAACAAATGTCATGGAAAATCGGAGCGATTGTATCGAAAAAATTTGGCGTATTGGAGGAAATACCGGCTGGTACTACGGAAGTTGGTTGTGGCGAATTAGAGGTTTTATTGACAAATTATCCGGCGGCGTAGGACTCAGAAGAGGACGCACAAACCCCAATTCTATTAATGTTGGAGATACTATTGACTTTTGGCGTGTATTGTATGCCAACAAAAAAGAAGGGCGTCTGCTCCTATTTGCAGAGATGAAATTGCCAGGAGAAGCTTGGTTAGAATTTAAAGTTGAAGGTGATAAACTTTCACAAACGGCTACCTTTCGGCCATTAGGATTAGCAGGAAGGTTGTATTGGTTTTCCGTATTTCCATTTCATGGTTTCATTTTCAACGGAATGCTAAAACGACTCACTGCTCGAACTAAAAAATAATACACTAGCATCATCCTTACCATAGGCAATTAAAGGCAATAGCTATTAAAAAGTACACTCTACTCCTACTATTTTCCATTTTCTTTCTACCTGGTTTTTCTCAAGCAATCGAGCGCGGAAAGTGCAATCGGAAATCGATAACAGTGCTCGCATACACTGAAAAAATCAAAGACAACCAAGTAGTTGCGGGATTGGGTAACATAAAGCCCGAGTTAGCAGCGAAGTCTCTTACTGAACTTACTCCTAAAGATTATAGAAAAATCAGAAAACAAGCGGGCTGGTTCAAATCCTGCCTCGTTTATGTAGATTTTGATAAGCGGTGGCTGGATTATGATGAAAATGGAGAACCAAACTACTCTGAGGATTGGCTTACCTTGATCATTATTTTAAATCGAAAAGAAAAAAGTTAGCTTAAAAAGCTTCAATTACAGCTTTGTTTCGACCGCAATTGAGCAAAAAATAATTACTTGCAAAACTTCGTAAGACTTCAACACTAAAAACAACATATTATGTCAGATTCAAGTAAAGGTAAATGTCCAGTTATGCATGGCGCAAATACAACTACCCAAAATGCAGTAATGAACTGGTGGCCAAAGGCACTAAACCTAGACATACTGCATCAGCACGACAGTAAAACAAATCCACTTGGTTCCGATTTCAATTATGCAGAAGCGTTTAAAAAACTTGACCTTGAAGCTCTTAAAAATGATCTAAAGGCCTTGATGACTGACAGTCAAGATTGGTGGCCAGCCGATTGGGGGCATTATGGTGGTTTAATGATACGAATGGCTTGGCATTCAGCCGGCACCTATCGCGTTTCTGACGGACGAGGCGGAAGTAATACTGGAAATCAGCGTTTTGCGCCGCTTAACAGCTGGCCCGACAACGTGAACTTAGATAAAGCACGCAGATTACTTTGGCCCATCAAGAAAAAGTATGGCAATAAAATTTCATGGGCAGATCTAATGATACTTGCTGGTAATATGGCCTACGAATCAATGGGTTTTAAAACCTTTGGATTTGCTGGAGGCCGAGAAGATATTTGGCATCCCGAAAAAGACATTAATTGGGGCCCTGAACAGGAATGGTTGGCCGAAACCCACAATCGATATGAGAGTGATGAAAATAGAAGCTCTTTAGACAACTCTCTTGCTGCCGTTCAAATGGGCTTGATATACGTTAACCCCGAAGGTGTAGATGGAAAGCCTGATCCCTTAAAAACAGCTCAAGATGTGCGCACTACGTTCAAGCGAATGGCCATGAACGATTAAGAAACGGTTGCACTTACTGCTGGTGGTCACACCGTTGGCAAAGCCCACGGTAATGGAGATGCTTCTATTTTGGGCGAAAAACCTGAAGGAGCTGAATTGGATGAGCAAGGTTTGGGATGGAAAAACACACAAGGCAAAGGAAATGCAGAGGATACGGTAAGTAGCGGCATTGAAGGAGCATGGACCACTAATCCTACTCAATGGGATAATGGGTATTTCTATTTATTGTTCAATTACGAATGGGAATTACAAAAAAGTCCTGCTGGGGCGTGGCAATGGGAACCTGTAAACATAAAAGAGGAAGACAAACCAAAAGATGCGCATGTAACGGGAAACCGCAACAACCCTATCATGACCGATGCGGACATGGCAATGATAAAGGATCCTGAATACCGCAAAATATCAGAGCGTTTTTATAAAGATCCCGCATACTTTGAGCAAGTATTTGCAAAGTCATAGTTTAAACTGACTCATCGCGATTTAGGACCAAAAAGCCGCTATTTGGGTGCTGATGTGCCTAGCGAAAATCTAATTTGGCAGGATGTAGTTCCCGAAGTAGATTACTCCTTATCCAATTTAGAAATCAATGAATTAAAAGACAAATTGATCAACTCTGGGCTATCTCGAACAGAGTTAATAAATACCGCATGGGACAGCGCTAGAACCTATAGAGGTTCTGATTTTCGTGGGGGAGCCAATGGAGCAAGGATACAATTGGCGCCTCAAAAAGACTGGGAAGGAAATGAGCCCGACCGTTTACAAAAAGTACTTTCTAAATTGACTGAAATTCAGTCGAGTTTATCGAAAAAAGTAAGCTTTGCTGATCTTATAGTATTGGGTGGAAGCGATGCAATCGAACAAGCTGCAAAGGATGCTGGCATTGCCATTGAAGTTCCTTTTTCGCCGGGTCGTGGAGATGCAACTGAGGCTATGACTGATGCGGAATCCTTCTCTGATTTAGAACCGTTACACGATGGTTTTAGAAACTGGTTAAAAAAACACTACGATGTGCAACCTGAGGAATTGCTCTTAGACCAAACTCAGTTATTGGGTTTAACCGCTCCCGAAATGACCGTGCTTATGGGCGGAATGCGTGTTTTAGGAACAAATTATGGAGACAGCGAGCATGGGGTTTTTACCAATAAAAAAGGAGTATTAAGCAACGACTTTTTTATGGCAATTACCGATATGAATTATTCTTGGAAGCCAACGGGTCGCAATTCCTATGCTATTATTGACCGAAAAACAGGTGCAAGAAAATGGACCGCTACAAGAGTTGACGTGCTGTTTGGTTCAAATTCTATATTAAGATCGTATTCCGAAGTTTACGCTCAAGATGACAATAAAGAGAAGTTTGTAAACGATTTTGTAAAGGCTTGGGCAAAAGTGATGCAAGCCGATCGCTTTGATTTGAAGTAGAATTAAAGTCCTACTCCTACCTTCAAGCCATAATGGAATTAACGGTAGACTACTCCCCTTTTACCGCCCAAAAAGCTTCTTGGTTAAACCACTCTTGCTCTTCTGCAGTTTTACAAATGAGTTCAGCTCTTGCTTTAAAATCAAAGTAAATGCCTTGGTCATTGGTATACTGCATAGCCTGTTCAAAAGAACGTAACATACTGGTGTAAAATGAATCTTGAACCGAACGATGCGAGCGAAAGGTTTGTGCTAGTTCAATATTGAAAAACATAAGGTCGCCAATTATCATAGGATCAACCTGCAATTGGATAAAGTGTTTGATAAATTTCTGAGCAACCGAGCGGCGCATTTTCGCTCTACGCCTCTTCCCTGTTGGATAGTACTCTTGACTAATCTTAACCTTAGCTTCTTCTAAGAGCTTCTTTTCATCGGGATTAAAGACAAAGTTGTAATAGGTTTTTACCTCTTTAAATCGCAGGTAAAGGTCCATACACTGCTCTTCTAACTGTTCTTTAGTTAGTTCTTCAAGGTATTTCTTTAATGCGCGTTTACTCATCTATCTTCAAAGGTAATGGCTTAGGACAATTACTCAATTCTAATTTTAAAACTGTCTAACAATCCTGCTATTCCACTTTCACTAAATTGAGCATTTTTAATTCGATTTGCACTTGGGTCAATTGAGTAGCTCAATGCATTTCTAAAATCTGCTTTTTCTAAATTGGCATTAGCAAACACAGCACCAAACAACTGGCTATCATTGAATTGGCAAGATTGCAAATCTGCGTCTGAAAACTCACACTCTGACAAATTAGAGTTTAAAAAGGTGCTTTCTTTTAATGCTAAGCCATAAAATGAACTCATGTTTAAAGTACAAGCTTCAAAATGCAGTTCCAACAAAAATGACTTTGCATTTTCCAATGAATTCCCAATCATTTTGCAATTGGAATATTTTATGTTTTGCAATTTTGCGTCTGCCCATTTACAATTGGATAGATTGCAATCAACAAATTCACAGTCTTCAAATTCGAAGTTCTTGAAATCTATGTCGCTAAGATCAGAAGACTGAATAGAACAATTCACGTACTCGCCAGGTGCAAGTTCACCTACCTTAACAATATCTCTATTTTGAATATAATCCAATACTGGAAGGAGCTACAGCAATTCGATTCGATTTCGATGCAGCTTTACCTTACCCATTAACTCCAGTTTTTTGAGCAATCTACTCACTGCTTCTCTACTCGAACTTAACTCAATAGCTATTTCTTGATGTTTGATATTCAAAGTCCTAGAGTCATGTACCAATGCCTTTTTTTCTAAATAGGAAACCAATCTGTCGTCCATATGATGGAAAGCTATAAGGTCTATAGTATGTAAAAGCTCCTCGAATCGACTTGAGTATGACTGCATTACAAAGTCTTTCCAACTTCTGTATTGCATCATCCATTGGTCCATTTTTTTAACCGGAACAACCATCAATTCAACCGGTTCTTCTGCAATTGCGCGTATTTGACTTTGTTGGTCTCTCATACAACAGGTAAGGCTCATTGCACATGTAGAACCTGCATTTACGTAATACAGGAACAACTCATTTCCTTCTTCATCTTCTCGAATTACCTTTACCGTTCCGCTAATAACAATTGGAATGCTTTTGATGTATTGGTCAATTTCAATAATAATATCACCTTCATTAAAATTGCGTATTTGAGCCTCCTGTTGCAATTCTTCTTGCAAGGATTTCTCAAAAATTCGAATCATAGAAATTGGTAACCTATCCATAAGTATTTATATAATTTTTATCAGAAACTTGATCTACCGAACTGTAAATGAACATCTTATTCAACTACAATCCTTTGATTTACCAATTCCTGCCCATCATTAAAAACAATAAAGTATACCCCTGCTGTACTTGGAGCTTTAATTTTTATACTATTCATATTAGCTGCTGCACCAGAATCTAATACCTTTCCTTCAGCAGACACTATTTCCCAGATTATATTCATCCTATTTTCAAGATTATCAGGCATCTCAACTATAAATTCATTACCTGACTTTACAGGGTTAGGATAAATTGAAAAGTATCCAACCACGCCAATTTCCTCTACCGAAGTCGGATATTGATTTAATTTAAGAACGAAGCAATCTAAACCACCATTTGAAGTAACAAATTCCTTATTTATTGAAGTTCCAAAATTTACTGAATCACCAAAAACTCCTGTGGTGTATACATAGTCGTTTTGATCAACGGTTATTGAACTACCAAGCTCTCGCTGTATGCTACCGTAACTATTTACCCATTTTGTATTTCCTGATTTATCCAATTTCCATATAACTAAATCAGAACCAATACCATTTGAAGTTTTACTAAAACCATTCGAAAAATTAGCTGATCCTGAAAATTCTCCTGTGGCATATACATTGTCATTTTTATCAATTGCCACTGCATAAAGCACATCGTATAAACCTGCAGTCTTTATGTGTTTAGCCCATTTAAATTGACCTTGTTGAGATAAACTCAACATGAACATATCATCATCTACGTTTGTTCCAGTGATTGATAAATTATTTGGATTTAAAATATCGAATCGAACACTGTCTTTAAAGTTCCCAACGACATATAGATCGTTACTTGAATTAACCGCAACAGATTTGCAATCAACAGTAGAGGGCGACAATACATAAGACCAATTGTAATTTCCCAATGAATCATATTGCATTATAAGCCCATCTCGATCTGAAGGTATGTTTGATTCAATATATTTTACCTGAGCACTTGGGTCAACATCAATTTTCCCCGCAAAATCTCCAATTACATTCAAATTGCCTTGGTTATCAAAGGCGACAGAAGTAAACCCGTCGTTACGTTCATCTCCAAGTGTTCTATACCAAAGCAACTTACCTGAATTATCTAACTTAACAACATATGCGTCAGGAGTAACCGCTACCGTTGTAATTGTTTGCGGGTTTGAGCCTGAAGCGCCAAATTTTGTAATACCCCCCACATAACCACATATAGCCACATTTCCTTTTTTATCGACGCTAATTGCTTTTGGCCCACCAACCTCAATTAATGCACTTTCGATGTTGTATGACCAAACATAATTTGCGCTAGCATCTAGTTTTACCAAAAATAGCCCGGTTCTAGATTCTACTCCAACACCTGGGTTAACATCTACTTGGCCAAAAGTTCTTCCAAAAAAATAAATGTTTCCCAAGTCATCAACCGCAATTGATTCTATATCGTCACTGGAACTCGATCCAAATGTTTTTACCCATAAGAAGTTTCCAAATGGATCTAATTTTAATAAATAAGCATCATTTTGGTCTGCAACTGATGTTTTCAACTCTTGACCTGCACCTGGGTCAAAATCAATGGTGCCATGAAACGAGCCTGCCACATAAACATTCGAATTCTTATCCACAGCAATTGAACTCACCCAATCTATATTCGAACTTTGACCAAAAGTCTTTATCCATTCATGGTTTCCATTTTGTGCTTTACACAAACTAACCCATCCAATTAGAATTGCCGCTGTAATTACTTTACCCACCCTTATATATCGGTTAATACACATATACAAATATTTAATCAGAGATAAGTAATTTACTATTTACTCGATTTCTGGCGATATCGTTGCATTTCTTTTACAAGTTTCAATACTTCTTTAGCAGCCTGCACAACAATTTTCAAAGAAGCACCTTTACTCTTTCCTCCTTCGCGGTCGAGGTATTTTGACTTGTATTCTTTGATAGTGTATCCTTCCAGCAATAATTTAGCGCAAATTTCACTTTCCACTAAACTGCTTTTAATGCGTAGGTCTAAACTCTTTAACCCTTCGTTTTTGTAAATCTTTACCCAATTTACATCGTGCATATTAATGCCTATTAAAACCTTATTAACCATTCGATTAGCTAAAGAAAGGATATTTCGAAACAAAGAATAAGAAGTGTTTTCTACACGGTAAAATGATATGATTTCTTTTGGGTTCACATTCATGTGTGGCACCAATTCATCCAAATCAAACTGACCATCGCCTGGCACAAAACAAACGTTCTCCAAGCTAGCATTTGAGTAACCATTATGTAAAGACGGGCCAATGCCCATATTGTGCACTTGATTAATAAACTTCACACGAGGATTGTGTGCAGCTATTCCACTTACAATTTTTGCCGAGTCGTCTTTGCTGCCGTCGTTTACAACAACAATTTCATAATCTACAGCAATCTGTTTAAGTGTCGCTTCCACCTTTGCAATCACCTTTTTAATGGTGGCCGCTTCGTTGTAACAAAGCACAACTATTGACCAAGATTGCTGAGGAACCGACATAACTTAGTATGCGTTTATCACCTCAATGGTTTTAGCCAACTCATCGTCTCTTAGCTCAGGGAACATTGGTAAGCTTACACAATGTGCAGCTAAATATTCTGCATTAGGAAAATCACCTTCTTTATGCCCTAAATAAGCACATGCTTTTTGTAAATGACAAGAAATTGGATAATGCATACCGCTGTAAACTCCATTCTCTTTTAGATAATTCATAAAATGCTCTCTATCATCAACAGTAACTACAAACAAATGATACACAGAATTTGACCATTCTGGCTGAGCTTGCATTTTCAATTTATCATTAGTAACCTGAGTTTGATATGCCTTTGCAATTTCTCTTCGACGATTGTTCCACTTATCAATGTGCTTCAACTTTACACTTAAAACAGCGCCTTCTAACCCACCCATTCGGCAGTTGAAACCCAATTCTTGGTGGAAGTACTTTTCTTCACTCGCGTGATTCTTTACCAACTGAATTCTGTCGTAAAATGTCTTATTGTTGGTGGTAACTCCACCGCCTTCCCCAAAAGTTCCTAAATTCTTCCCTGGGTAAAAACTAAAGCATGCCATATCTCCCAAAGAACCTGCTTTACGGCCTTTATAGGTTGCTCCATGAGCCTGAGCTGAATCCTCCAAAACTGGAATTCCGTGCTTTTCTCCTATTGCAATCAGCACATCCATATCGCAAATTTGGCCGTACAAATGCACTCCAATAATTGCCTTAGTTTTTGAAGTAATTGCGGCTTCAACTTTGGTAACATCAATTTCCCAAGTATCGGGATCGCAATCCACAAAAACTGGAGTTGCTTTCATATACATTGGCCCCCAAACCGTTGCAATAAATGTATTTGCTGGTAGAATTACTTCGTCACCTTCTTTAATATCCAAGGCTACCATTGCCATGTGCAATGCCTCTGTTCCATTGCTCACCGCACTTGCATACTTAGCATCACACCAATCTGCAAAGCTTTCTTCAAATTTTTGTACAAATGGTCCACCACTAAAAGCAGTAACTTTCATTACATCATCCATTGCACTTTTTACTTCTTCTTCGATCGACTCGTACTGACGAGACAGATTCATAAATGGTATTGGTTCCATTATTTTTCTTCGTTTAAATATCGTTTAATACGAGCTGGATTGCCCGCTACTATTGCACTTTCAGGTACATCTTTGGTTACCACCGAACCCGCACCTACAATGGCATTATCGCCAATGGTAATACCACCAAGTATGGTTGCGCTGGTTCCAATGCTTACTCGATTACCAATTTTTGTAGTCACTAATTCCCAGTCGTCATCGGTTTGCATACTCCCATCAGCGTTTACCGCTCTAGGAAACATATCGTTGATAAAAGAGACATTATGCCCAATAAATACTCCATTTCCAATATGAACTCCTTCACAAATAAAAGTGTGAGAAGATATTTTACAATCTTTACCGATGCTAGCTCCCTTCTGGATTTCTACAAAGGTTCCAACTTTAGAACGATCGCCAATCTCGCAACCATAAGCATTTACAAAGTCGTAAATTTTCACATCTTCACCTACTCGAACATTGTTCAAAGAGCGTTTTGGAGAATCTTCTGAAATTGATTTCATTCTTAAAACTTTACTTCAGCGCCACCGTTCTTGATTGATTGATCTGAAGCTTCTAAAATTTCAACGACTTTCAATCCTTCTTCACCTCCATTAATTGGCTTAATGCCTTTCGTAATGGCATCGTAGAAATGCTCTGTCTCTAATTTTAATGCTTCCAAAGCAGCAACCTTGGGGCTTTGCATATCACCCGAACGGTAAGAAATCAATAGGTTATAAATATCGCTTTTGTCGTTGACCTCTACCCCTTTATCGTAAACCTTTAGTTTGTAATCCGGTTCCACATCATCCCAAACCAACATTTTGTTGCTTCCGGCCAATAAAGTCTGACGTATTTTCACTGGAGACATCCAGTTGGCGTTAAAGTGAGCGATAAAGTTGTTTTCGTATTGAACCGTTAAGTAAGCAACATCTTCCAACCCTCTTCCGAAGTGAGAAGAACCAGTTGCATTCAACGAAATTGGCTTTAAATCTGGAACCAGATATTGCATTATTGAAATATCGTGAGGTACTAAATCCCAAATCACATTTACATCGTGCTGAAACAAACCTAAGTTTACCCGCATAGAATCGTAGTAGTACAAATCACCCATTGTGCCATTTTCTACCAATTCTTTCATTTTGCGCACAGCTCCAGTAAACAAGAAGGTGTGATCTACCATAATCACTAAGCCTTTTTGAGCAGCTAAATCAATCAATTCCTTTGCTTGATCAGAAGTCGCCGTAAACGGCTTTTCTAAAAAAACATGTTTACCATTTTCCAACGCTTGTTTAGCCAATGGAAAATGCGCAAATACTGGTGTTACAATGGCAACTGCATCAATCGAAGTGTCCTTTAAAATATCATCAGCGTCAGAAACGCCTTCAATACCTTTAAATGCACCTGCAAGTGCCGAAAGTCTATCGGGAGACTTGTCGCAAACCTTTGTTACTTCTATGTCTGGGTGATTATTGAAATTTCTAACAATGTTGGGCCCCCAATAACCGTATCCTATAACTCCTGCTTTAATCATGTGTTTTTTTTCGTAGGTGTGCAAATATATTTGATTGCTTATTTCAATTTGTTTTTTTATTTCGCTTTTAAATTAATTTTCCATAATGAAAAAATGGCCTCTTTTTATCGTTTTTAGCGTAGTACTTTCCAGTTGTATTAATCAAGACAAAGACCCTTACCTTCTGATTCAGAAACCTTTACAAACTAACACCCAAGTTAGCATTCGTTCAATTCAAGCTTTTGACGATAGCACGATTTGGGCAACGGGAAACGGTGGTACCATTTTAAAATCGTTTGATGCGGGTGAAACTTGGGAAATATTGACCATTCCAGGTCACGAATCTTCTGACTTTAGAGACATTCAATTATTTGGCAAGAAAAAAGCAGTTGTTATGGCCATTGGCAGTCCTGCCAAAATATTTAGAACCAATAATGGTGGTAAATCTTGGTGGCTAACTTATTTTAATGAAGATCCAGATATATTCTTAGATGGAATGACATTTATAAATGATAAAATTGGCGTTGCTTTTGGAGATGCCATTGGAACTCGTATTCCCATACTTAGAACGGTTAATGGCGGAAATAGCTGGGTGATGATTCCTGAAGCAAACTTACCACAAGCCCTGCCTAATGAAGGTGGATTTGCCGCAAGTGGCACAAGTATTAGGTCCATTAACGATAGTACAGTAATCATAGGCTTAGGTTATCCAAGAGGTAGAGTTTTGCGTTCGACAGATAAAGGCCTTACTTGGGAGTTCTACCTTTCTCATTTGGGAAATAATGAAAACTCAAGAGGTGTTTATTCTTTGGCTTTTAAAACGGATGCTAACTCCATAAACAATACAATTGGCTTAGCTGTTGGAGGAAGTTGGGAAGATCCTTCTAACAGTGACTTAGTTTTGTCTCGTTCTAAAGATGGCGGAGTTCACTGGACTATCGTTGCGGATAATGCTCCTAGCGGATATCGCTCAGCAGTGGGGTTTGTTCCTAATAAAAAAATTGCTATATGCACTGGAACAAATGGCACGGATATGAGTTTCGATGACGGACTTACATGGAAAAGCTTTAGCACAGAAGGTTTCAATGCAATTGGATTTGCTCCAAGCGGAAAGTTTGCCTACTTAGCAGGTGGAAACGGTAGGATTAGTCGCATTTCGTTTTTGGCACAGGAGTAAGCAGTAGATTTTCCTTTGGTTTCGAGATTTTAAATTAGTAGCAATCCAATCCTTCCCAACGGGGAAGGTGGCGAAGAATGAGCCGGAAGGGATTTCTTAAAATAAATCTAAATATAATCTGAAATATTCAACAGAAACCCCTTCCGCTTCGTACCTCAGCACCTTCCCGGTTGGGAAGCACTTACAAGACCACACTTTACTTAATAATAGATGAGATTAACCATGAAGGACATTTAGAGAAACTTCTGTATGAAATCTCATAATTAATTGACCTAGAACTCTTAGTATTTGAATTCTGAACAGCTATTTCACACAAACTGCAAAAAGTAATCCGGTTCGTTTACGCTTTCAAAATAACGGTAGTTTTATCACTTGGAATCAACTCCCCTCATCCAACTTAATCAACGCAAAAACCGAATAATTCAACATATCTAAATAATTAGCGTCAATTCCTTCTGAGATTAGGGTTTTGCCTTTGTTGTCTTCGATTTGTTTGATACGTAAAATCTTCATAAGAATCAAGTCCGTAAGCGAGCTTATACGCATATCTCGCCATGCCTCACCGTAATCGTGGTTTTTATTTTCCATGAGCGATTTAGCTTCTGCCGACCATTTATCGTAGCTTGTCATAGCTTTTTCCAGCTCCATATCGGTATCGGCTGCTTCGCCTAATTCCAATTGAATCAAAGCCATAATGCAATAATTTATAATTCCGATGTACTCTGGCAGAATCCCTTCTCCTACTTTACTCACACCTTTATCTTCCAATGTCTTGATACGATTGGCTTTAATGAAGATTTGATCCGTAAGTGAAGTCGTTCTGAGAATGCGCCATGCGCTGCCGTAATCGGCCATTTTCTTTTGAAAAATATCTCTGCAAGACCCAATTGCCTTATCGTATTGTTTTGATGTATTTATCATTTCTTATTCCTTCTACTTTTGCAAAGTAATTCAATTCGATAATTGCTCAAAAAGAATGTTTTAAACAATGACCATTAATTGTAAAGGAAATCTGATCGATTTATCAAAACCCAAGGTAATGGGTATTTTGAATGTGACTCCCGACTCATTTTTTGATGGCGGTAAGTACAACTCAACCGATTTAGCTGTAATTAGAACTGAGCAAATGCTGAAAGAGGGAGCCGATTTTATTGATATAGGCGCCTATTCTTCCCGACCGGGAACAAAAGATATTACGGAGGATGAAGAGGTAAAAAGACTATTCATGTTGCAGGAAATAGCGAAACGTTTTCCAGAAGCACTCATTTCAATTGATACGTTTAGAAGCAAGGTTGCTCGATTTGCAGTGGAAAACGGAGCATGCATCGTAAACGATATTTCTGCCGGAAACTTTGATGCTGCTATGTTTGCAACAGTTGCCGAGCTGCAAGTTCCTTATATTGCTATGCATATGCAAGGCAAACCTGAAACTATGCAAAACAACCCCACTTATAGCGATAACGGAGTAACCGTTGAAGTAGTTAAAGAACTTTCTAAAGTGGTAAGCCATTTAAATCTATTAGGCGTAAACGATATTATTCTAGATCCTGGTTTTGGATTTGGAAAAACAGTACAAGACAATTACCAGTTACTTCGAGAATTGGATCATTTGCACATCTTAAAATGCCCAATTTTAGTTGGTGTTTCTCGGAAATCAATGATTAATAAAATACTGAAAATCAATCAAAAAGATTCAATTAACGGAACTACTGCTTTACACATGAAAGCCCTAGAAAATGGAGCAAATATATTGAGGGTTCACGATGTAAGAGAAGCTAAAGAAGCGATTCAATTGCATGCTGCTTACCATGGTGAATTCGATTAATACCGAAATAATTATCCAATTGCAATCGCGATAGTCATTGGGGACGGAACCAGTTTCCTACGGAATTTCAGACACTCCTTGTCCATCTATTCGGCATTAGCCAATTCTACGTTTTAAAGTAGTTTATATTCATGAGAAATGCGACAGTTTAAAACTTAATTGGTCTAATATTGCACTTGTGCTAGCATTCATACATATTGACTTCCTTGATATTCTAGATATTTTTCTAGTAGCATGGCTGCTTTATCAGCTGTACCATATTGTTAGGGGAACATTGGCCATTCGCATTTTTATGGGATTGTTTGGCATCTATCTTTTTTGGAAAATTGTTGAGGCATTAAATATGGAATTGCTGTCTGAAATACTCGGGCAATTCATTGGTGTTGGAGTAATTCTTTTAATCATTGTATTCCAGCAGGAACTGCGAAAGTTCTTACTCATGATAGGGAATACCGACTTTATAAACAACCGAATTTTCAAACAAAATCTATTTCATTTTGGAGCTCGAGAACAAAATGAATTGAACATCAACACAGATGTAATTGCTGAAGCTTGTATTCGAATGGCTAAAACAAAAACAGGTGCTCTGATCGTAATTAGCCATACACCTGACATTGATTTCTATATAGGAAGCGGTGAAATTTTGAACGCGAGATTGAGTCGGTCTTTATTGGAAAACATATTCTTCAAAAACGCTCCTTTACACGATGGCGCAGTGCTCATAAGAAACAATACTATTTTAGCAGCAAGCTGTGTACTACCAGTGTCTGACAAAAAAGACCTCCCTAATGATTTAGGAACGCGTCATAGAGCAGCATTGGGGGTTTCAGAAGAAACATCTGCTATTGCTATTATCGTATCTGAGGAAACGGGAAAAATATCTACCACAAAAAGTGGTGTCCTTAAACAGAACATTACGCCAGCCAACTTAAATGCGCATTTGCAAATGTTGTTGAAATAATTCTATTTCTACGACGCGGCTTTATCAATCTCATCAAGCAAAGCATCTGCTTCTGCCTGCTTCTTATCACTTTCAGTTCTATTTACTGTACTTAACTTAAAAGCTTCATTGAGCAAGTTCTTCCGCTTCTCTATTAGTTTTTCCTTTGGAGACTTAGACTTAAATAGTTTGCCGAACATAATATCTTACTTTTTATACTTAATGTAATTATTAACTTTAATATCGTTTGCCTTCAAATCATGCAGCAGATTGTACAAACCAAAGAAGGTTCTATTGATGTAAATAAAATGCTTTGAACCTCTGTTACCGTTCATTTTTCGGAGCTCTGTATTCTTAGAATAACGCTCCCCTAGTTCAGTAATTTTTTCAAAAAATGCCGGGTCAGAAAAATCGAAGGTTTCAGCATTAAATGGCAGCGTAAACAAACTCAACAATTCATGAAACATTTCTGTAAAAAAGGTCAACTCACTTTTGCTATCAGTAGGTTTCAGAATTTCTAACTCAAACATTTTTTCCTCAAACATCTTCGGGTTGCTAAAATTCTCCGCCTTAGCCATTTCAAAGTAAGGAATGTAAAAGTCTTCCGGAATGGTTTTCATACAGCCAAAATCAAGCACAATTAATTCCGACACTTCGTTGACCAAAAAATTTCCAGGATGAGGGTCGGCATGAACCTTCTTAAGAACATGCATTTGGTACATAAAGAAATCCCACAAGGTTTGACCTATCTTGTTGCCCTGAGCTTTATCAAAATCTTTATTCGTAAATTCAGACAAATGCTCACCGGTCATCCAATCCATAGAGATAATGCGCTCTGAGGACAACTCTGGGTAATAATTTGGGAATTTTAAATTGGGAATGTGCTTGCAAGCCTCTACAATAGCTTGGCTTTGTTCCAATTCCAATTTGTAGTTGGTTTCGTCGATTAACTTGTTCTCAACTTCTTTAAAATACTGGTCCGAATCTTTTCCTTTGATATTGAACATTTGTATAGCAATGGGCCTTACCATTGCCAAGTCACTGCTTATGCTTTCTGCAACACCTGGGTACTGAATTTTTACAGCAAGCTTCTTCCCGTTCAATTCAGCACGGTGCACCTGACCTATACTGGCTGCATTTTCAGAAGACAAATTGAAACTGTCGTATAACTCGTTTGGTGCTTTTCCAAAATACTTAGTAAAGGTTTTAAGCACCAATGCTGGCGACAGTGGTGGTACTGAAAATTGAGAAAGGCTAAATTTATCTACATAAGCTTTTGGAAGTATGTTTTTGTCCATACTCAGCATTTGAGCAACCTTTAGAGCGCTACCCTTTAAATTCTTTAAGCCGTCATAAATGTCTTCTGCATTGTTTTCGTCTAATCTAGATTTAGCTTCTAATTCAGTTTTTGTGATTTTATCGCCATAATACTTTAGGTAATTCACGCCTACCTTAGCTCCCGTTTTCACAATCTTGGTTGCCCGTTGGATTTTTGAAATTGGAATATTGTCAATAGTTTCCATAGCTACATTGACATTTTTTCTTTGAATAAAAACTTTCCTAAATCAATCAGTCCCTCAAAGGGTTTGCTCGCTACTAAGTCGACCGTTGTATTGATAGATTTTTCAATAAAGACGTCTGTTTTTTCAAATCCTGGCGAAGTATCGCTCAACCAAAACTTAACAGTAAATAATAATTGAGCCCAAGCAATCTCAGAAAGACTTTTGGCTTTTATTCGATTTAGATTTTCCTGCACCAAATCAAGACTGTCTAATTCTAAATCGTCGATAAATGCTTTAAAATGCTTTCGTAATGGCGCCAAAGACTTCATAGACTCCATTTTCCCTTGACTCAACATGTGTATGATGTAACTTCTATTTCTGTTCATTATTTCGAAGAAGGTGAAATAGAAACTCAACAGTTTATTTTTTGAATCAAATGTTGAATAGTCCTTGTTTTTGTGCAATAATTCCAGCGTATTGGTAAAGAAAGTAGTGAATACTTCTTGCTCCAGTACATCAAAACTTGCGTAATGCTGGTAAAATTCTTGCTCGGATATTTTTAATTCCTTTGCGAATACAAATACATTTTTTGGACGTGTTCCATGTTCTAGTATATGATTCATATACGCAGATAGGACAGTTTCTGAGGTAATCTGTTTCTTTGCCATGATTAAAAGACGATTTATGAAGTATAAGGTTTATGTTTAAGAACATTTTAACAGACGCATTGTATTGTCCTTGAATGAATATTCTAAATCACGACATATTTGAGCATCCTACTTCCAAAAAATGGGTGGTATTTTTGCACGGTGCAGGCGGCAGCAGCAAAACCTGGGATCGGCAGTTAGTGGATTTTAGCACCCATTTTAATGTGCTGAATATGGATCTTAGGGATCATGGAAATTCAAAAAACATGATGCCCGACTATCCAAAATACAATTTAAAGGTGGTGACGGAAGATATTCTCAACCTTTTGGACCATTTACAGATTGAAAAAGCTTCATTTATCTCTTTATCTATGGGGTCTTTTCTAATGCAAAGCTTAGCCTTACAACGCGCAGAATTAATCGAAAGGTGCATACTGGCTGGTGCTGTATTTGCGGGAACATGGCAGCTTCGGTGGTTTACTAGAATTGCTCTGGTATTCAATAAATTATTTACATACCAGCAGATGTACACCATATTTTCATGGATACTAATGCCGCGAAAAAATCATGAGCTTGCACGAAGGCTCTATAAAATTCAAGCCCATAAATTAACTCCAAGTGAATACTTAAAATGGGTCGCTTTGTACGATGATTTTTTTAGCACGCTTGACCAGTTTAGAAGCTGGTCTGTTACTTTCCCAACTTTAGTAATAATGGGTGATCAAGATTACGTGTTTAGAAATGGTGCCGTGCAATTTGTGCGAAATCAAGTTCAAGCTAAACTTATTACAATTCCAAATGCAGGACACATATGCAACATTGATCAACCAGAAGTATTTAATAAAACGGTGATTGATTTTATCAAGGCTAATTAGGCAGTAGAAAAGTTGATTTGCTTTGCCCTTCTCGGAATTGATGCAGTAGATCCGTTCCAATCGTATATCCGATTACTTCATCCAAGGAATTGGTAACTCCATCTACGCCTCTAGCCTTCTTTCTGCAGCAATCTAAATAAGAAGGAAATAAGGAGCATAAATCCTGATTATTGATTTTAAGCAATTGCTCGTTCCATTGGAAAAATAAGTTTGCGCCACCCCAATACATTGCTTTAAAGTTGCGTTCTTCTCGTTTTTCGACCGCGATGGGACCTATTGAATTTTTATTTTGATAGTATTTCTCTACTCCACTAAATTTTGCGTGATAAGCACTATCCGCTTCAGCCTTTGTCATTACACTCATTTCCATCATTATCTGATATTGCATAAATGAAGCAAAACCCTCCGCATACCAAGCTTCTTTTTCACCAATGTATGGAATAGCCAAATGACTCATTTCGTGCGGCGCCGTCCAGTCGTTCATAAAATCCTCTAGCGAATAAGAAGGGTCAATGTGAAAGAAAATCTGTTGTTTAGGATATCGCCAAGTATTGGCCCAAGGGCAATGTTCTCCCTTACCTTCTTTTAAATGAATGTGCAAATAAACATCAAATGGATATTCACCTATTTTGGATTGAACGGCTTTATAGGTTGCGCCTAACCAAGTTTGGACTTTCTCTTTTTCAGCTTCGCTAAATTCATCTTCCCAAGTATAGATAAGTTTTGACTGTGCATTAGATACAAGAACAAAACTGAATAGAATGAAAACAATTGAAAATAGCCGCATATTGAATTGATAAATGTAAATTATTAAGTCAAAGATCCGGTGTTAAAGTTTTTGAACAGCTTTCTAAACACTTTAAGAACCCTAAAAAGGCATTCCAAGTTTAAAGTGTAGCTAACTATGCTTATGTTGCAGCTCTTTACTTCTAGGCTTCATATAAACTTTATTTAGCATGCGATATTTCATACACTTAGGATTTGATGGAAGTGACTACAGCGGATGGCAACAGCAAAAAGACACAAGTAATACTGTACAAGCAGTAATAGAAAAAACCTGCACACAGATCTTTAAAAAGCAAATAAGCGTATATGGCTGCGGCCGCACCGATGCAGGTGTGCATGCAAGTCAATATGTTATTCAAATTCATCTCGATAGTGCTCCTAAATTCGATTTAAAATTTAGATTGAATAAAAACTTACCCGATGATATTGCTGTTTTTGAAGTCATAGAAGTTATGGAAGACCAGCATTGTAGATATGATGCTATAGCACGTACCTACGACTATTTTATTCACTGGAGAAAAGACCCGGGGCTAATGCGTTACAGTTCTTTTTACGAGGATATAAAATTTGACTTCGACCTAATGAAAAAAGTTGCGGCTCTTATACTTGAACATAAAGACTTTAGAGCGCTTTGCAAACAACCAGACTCCTACTCCAACACTTTTTGTAAAATAAGCAAATGCGACTTGTTTATAAATGAAGCACAAGGGCGCTTGCGATTCACCATTACCAGTGATCGATTTCTGAGAGGAATGGTTCGGATTTGTGTTTTCTTTTTATTGGAAGTAAGCAGCGGAAAAATGACTTTGGCTGACTTTAGCAAAATTTTAAACCAAGAAAATGAAATGACAAAAAAAATACCAGCGCATCCAAACGGGTTATTTCTAAGCAAAATTGATTACCCCTTTCTGGAGTTGCAGGAATCGCATAACCTGATAAAGCTATTAAAGCATGGATTAGCGTAATTAGCTTGTTATTGGAAGCTAATACCTAAAAAAGATAGTGCATTATAAGCAACATTGCGTAAAATAGCGTCCTACTTTCCATGTTTTGTCCATCAAAATTTGATAGTCACTTCTAATTGTACTAGATTTCAACTGCTTACTTCCAGTTAAAAAAAATTGAATTGTGTATTATTGCGCATCTATCTAATATTTGATTTTATGGAAGATAAAAAAGTACTCAATTACCTAGACCAGGTGTTAAAAAATATGCCTTCTGATTGGCTAAACTTAACCACCCACAGGCTAGATATTTATGACGAAAAAATGGCTAAAACTGCATTTTTAGAGCAGTTTGAAACCTTGTTCAAATCCGGTATAGCTGAGCCCGTTGCATTTAATGAACTACCTACCTCCTATGACTACATTCGATTGGGACATCCTTTATCTTGTGTTTTGGAATGGGCGATTGCGCGCTTTAATCATCTAAAGCCTGAACACGTAATCAGTTTTTCATCTAAGACGACACCAATTTTAGCCGTTTTAAGAAAGAATTTATTAGGCAATAAAAAAACCCAAATCATATATGCTGGCGAAGCTCCAGATTTTTTTGACGCTGAAAAAATACGAAGGGTTTACGAAACCTATTTTGATTTAAAGCAAATTGACGCGGTTGGTGACCTTTCTAGTTTTGACGGAAGTACTGTTTTTATTTGGCAGCAAAATAGGTTTTCGAATACTGAACTAACGCTACCGATTGTTTCAGGAATTGACTTTTTTATCAATGTAGATGCTCATTTGGGAAGTGTTTTATTAATTAATGGCAAGCAAAATGAAAGTTATACTTCTGAAATTCAGCATGTAAGAAGACGAGAATCCATTGCAATGACACCAGCCAATTGTCTTACTGCATTAAAAATGATAACTGACCGCACTGATATAGACCTTGAGGAAAATACCAGTGATAACCTCCGAGAAACTCATAAACAACAAGTTTTAGATTCCATAAAAACCGTTACTGGATCAAGCACAAAGGCCGCAGTGGGTTCTAGTGGACTATCGGTTCAGTATGCAATTATGATGGGTTTAATTGACTATGCGTTAGGGGAATACAAAGGAAAAACTATAAAATTTATTGTTCCTCCTAACTGTTATGGCGGCACAAATGATCAAGCTAGAAGAGTTGCTGCTTGCCTTGGCAATGTTGAAATTGTAGATTTACCCGTTGACGGCGACCATGATATGGTTCAAAGTATAAATACAGTCTTGGAAAAAATTGCAAAAGAAGATGCTGTTCCATACATTATAGCTGAAATACCAACAAACCCAAGAGTTGAAGTTCCCGATCTTTTAAGCCTAAAGGCTGCATTGAGTCAAGAACGCAAAACTGCAGCTGGTGAAACTGCTATAGACCCAGTTTTTATTTTGGATCAAACATTTTGTCCAAATGTGCACTTTTTAGGAGAAGGTGAAATCCTTTCCACGGTGCGCACCATATCCTATGTAAGTGGCTCAAAGTTCCCTAGCGGAGGTCGCTGCACCGCTGGTTATTGTGTAGGAAATAAAAAAACAGAAGCATTGATGGACAAGGTCGAAACTCATCTACAGCTATGTGATAATGAGGCCACCGACCTGCAATATGAGCTGCTAGCGAAACAGTTGCCGTCCATGAAGCAGCGTATTCAAGACGCTTACAAAAACACGCGTGAATTTGTAGACTTCATCAACATTACTTTACCAACAGCAAAAATCAATTTTGTATCAGAAGAATTAGCCAAACAAGGATTTACTCCCTCGGTATTTTCATTGGACTTGCCTACTAAAGGAAATTCAGATGCAGAAAGAGAAACTTACAAAAGGGAACTAAATCTTAAATTAATCGATTTAATGATCACTAAAATCCCTAATGAAAGCAAATATTGCGTGAGTTATGGGCAGTTAAAAGGGTGTTACTGGACTATTCCTGCAACCTCAACTCAAGGCACAACTAAAGAAGGCGACAAGGATTACATTGCGCGAGTAGCGCTCTCACCGAATATGAATCTTGAACTGCATAAAAAAGTATTTTTAGAATTTGTTGAAAGCATTTGATGATATGCAAAAAGTATTCATAACTTGAGTCGCGGCGCCTATTGAAGTTCATTTAATCACTCATTTGAAATTAACAAAAGCATGAAAAAACACACTGAAAAACCATCTCCAGAAGCAAAAGCTTTATCTCTATTTTTGATGGCGTTTAAATCAACAGACCTAACATATAAAGAGAAATCAAACCGAATAAGTAAGCTTTGGGAACGCGTAAAATCTGATAAAATGACGCACAGTGATTACATGATTGAAGTTCAAAAAATGTTGGCATCATACGGCGGATACGAGGAAGTTGTAGAGAAAACGGTTCAATATTACATTAAGAAAACTGGTGAATGGAAGCTAAAAGGAGACGATAAATATTGCGAAGATGCTCAGCATATCGCTGATAAAATTTTGAGTAAGTAGTTGAGCTCATTGCCAAATTAATGCGCCTATTGTTACTAAATAATTGAAATGTAAGGTTTAAAACACAAGCGTTTTTCAACTATTGCCTCACAAGCCATGCTCAATCTTATAAACTTAGCAGCTATTTCTGCTCGAATTTAAGGTACCAATCAAAATTTTCGATAAGAATCTTTTTCTTTTGGGCTCTTACAAAATCCAAATAGGCCAACGACACGGGAGAAAGTTTTTTTCCTTTCAGCCAAATCAATCGCCATTCTGTCTTAATAGGTACACCTTCGGCTTCCAAAATGTGCATTTGACCATTGAGCAATTCATTTTGCAAACCAATCAAAGGCATAATGGAGTAACCCAGTCCAGCAATAACGGCTTGTTTTACTGCTTCATTTGAGGTAAGTTCCATTTGTTTCCGCTTTGTACCGCCACGAGAGGCAAAATAAGCTTCCATAGACATTCTAGTGGCAGAACCAGGTTCTCGGTATATAAGCGGTTTGTTGTCTACCCTTTCCTTGTGATTTCCCAGCAGGTATAATTTATTCTCAATCAAAACCTCCTCCTCTATATTCAGTTTATCGGGAAGTACTGAAACCAGAGCAAAATCAATTTCATTTTTTGTCAAACTATCCAGCACTTTGGTTTTGTTGGTTACATCTAGCAACAAGTCGATTCCCTTGTTTTCTTCTAAAAATTCAGACAAAAAATACGGAATTACATACTTACCGGTCGAGGCTGCGGAAATACTTAATTTCCCTGTAATAATTCCTTGGAAGGCCTGAGTTTTGTAGTTGATGTTTTCTAATTCTTGAATGATTCTAGTAGCAATTACTGCAATTTCTCTCCCAAAATCGGTTATGTACAATTGTCGACCTAAAACTTCGGTAAGTGGAATTTCAAATTGGTCTTGTAATTTTTTCAACTGTATAGAAACTGCTGGCTGAGTCATAAAGAGCTCTTGAGAAGCTTTTGTAATGCTTTGGGTTTCAATTACCTTGAGGAATATTTGCAGTTGGTGTATCGTATAGTTCATAAATATATCTTATGCATATCATATTAAATATAAGTGAAAATATATGGATCTAGTTTACAACCTTTGTATCGTCTTATTAATTACAACAACGCAATTATGGAAAACTCAGAACTAGAACTTAAAGAAAGCAATATAGCTACTCAAGCTAATTACGATTTAATTAAAGGTGACTTTACAACTGAAGAATCGCAGGAAATTTTGAGTTATTTAATCAACAAAAAAATCAATTTCCACCAACTGAAGTCATTCAGCACAGAAATAAGATTCGGTGAAGTTGATACTAAATCATCAAAGCGTTGCGAAGAGTTGATAGAAAGCAAAGCTTTTATAAGCAAATTCATACAGTCGGCAAAAGAACAAGGAAAGACCTTACGTATTAAGTCTACCGTTACTATCGAAGCGATATAGGTTCAGATAAAGTAGTGTCCCTGCTTTTCATTCGAGCAAAACGCAGATATAAATTTTCTAAACTATTAGGCTTTAGCTTAGAAAGCATTAGGAGTCTAAAGTTGATGTAAAGCTACATTACTTTTATCCTGGTAGCAGTTTTTTTTCTTTACTTTAATTTCTGAAATACACCATTAACTTTTAATTCGTTTTGAAGAGCTGAGGCTAGCCATTTAGGAAATGCTTTTTCGTTAAGACCGTTTTGGACAGAACGGATAGATCATTATGCGCTTGCAACGATGAACAAAAACAACAGATTATAGATCAACTTTTGCATTTGAGTAAAATGACATAACTTGCCAATTGTATGCTCAAAACGCTAAACCAATTTCAATTCAGTTCGTGTTAGTTTTTCTGACCAGCACTAAATAAATGGCTCATAGTTTAATTTTTTTGCTAAAAAATGGATGAAAACGAAACCACACAACTCGAGAAGCTAAAAAAAGAGTTAAGTTATCTCAAGGAGCAATACACTTCTTTAGAAAGTATGTTTCAAATGACCACCGTTCATTTAAAAAAAGTGCAAGACGATTTGTATGCATCAAAAAAGGAACTGGTGGAAATAAATACGGACTTGACTGATAGTATCAATTATGCCAAACTCATTCAAAACGCATTTACCGTTCAAGAACAAGAACTAAAAAAAACCTTTCCGAACTCATTTATTTTTGATAGTCCGAAATATGTTGTTAGTGGCGATTTTATTTGGAGTTGTGATAAAAATGGAAAAACCTATTTAGCGCTTGGAGATTGCACTGGCCATGGTGTTCCAGGAGCAATGCTGTCTATCTTTATAGTTAATATGTTGGATCAAATTTCCAATTCAACGAGTAACACAAGTCCTGCGGATATTATCGAAAAATTAGATAAACGTGTGCAGAAATACCTGTATGAAAACTCTAGTAAACTCAACGACAGTGTTGAAATAGCAGTTTTAGAATATGATGCTAAAAATCAAAAGTTATTGTTTGCAGGTGCTAAAAGACCTTTAATTCGAATTAGAGAAGGAGACGTCAAGTTTTTTAAAGGGTCGAATAATATTTTAGGAAATTCACTAAGTAAATTTAGTTTTGCTGAGAATAATGAGTTATACGTGCAAAAAGGCGATTTAATCTATCTATTTTCTGATGGTATTGTTGATCAATTTGGTGGTTCAAAAAACAAGAAATTTCTAACGAAACGATTTTTAGTTTTATTGACTGAAATTGCAAGCTTAACAATAGCCTGTCAAGAGGAGAAAATAAAGGCCGCGTTTATCGATTGGAAAGGAGATAATGACCAAATTGATGACATACTCGTAATGGGAATTCGTATTTAATTTTGTTACTATGGATAAAAATATTACCGCAACAGATGTCTTACCTGCCCTGTCCTATAGCTACGAACTTGTAATAGAAAAAGATTGTGGTAAAGTATTTTTATTGCCCGACCAAGACACATTAATTTGTGAATTAACCAAAAAGTATGTCCCCATTGAAGAGTTTAAAGAAATCTTCGTTGCTATTTCACCAATTATTGAAAAACACAATATCAAAAAGTTCGTATTTGATAAACAAAATTTAGCCGTTTTTCATCAACCTTCCATGGAGTGGTATTTTGTGCATTGGAAAAAGGACATGTACGCTCTTGGTATGAAAACACATCGCAAAATCCTACCCAAAGACAATTTAAGTTTTAAAATGGCGGTGGAAGCAGGCCGTTTTAAAATTGCAACGGAATTTAAAAACACCGTAGTTGACAAGCTAGATATTCAATATAAATCTTCCATTCAAGAAGCAATAGCGAGCTAAAACCAATTTACACACTTTATACGCGCTTTTTATTCAGCCGCCGACATTGCTCCTATTGAGATTATCAAATTGACATTGGTACTATTATAATAATTAGTGTTTTAAATTACATACTCAGCTGCTCTGCAATTTGCTTTCCCGGCTATTGACATATTTATTGACCTTAGTTACGCACTAGAAATTGAAAATTCTTTGAGTAAGAAAGCTACAGAATATGAAGTAGTTTAATTCTTGAAACTGAAACATAGAAAATAAATCATCCTACATTCACAGTCCATAAAAAAATCAGAAAACAACTGCATCACAAGACTAATTTTGAACAATTCCCAAAAATGAAATCGATGACTAAAACAGCAATTGAAGCCGTAAAGAATATAAAAAGCAAAGACAAGGTATTCATACATTCTGCTGCAGTAGCGCCTCATAGCCTAATTCAAGCCATGACGGAACGCCATTCCGAATTGAGAGATGTAAATATCTATCAGATACATACCGAAGGCCCTGCCCCTTGCACCAACATTGAGTATAAAGCGTCTTTCAAGATAAATTCCTTCTTTGTTGGGTCAAATACTAGAGAGGTAGTACAGCGTGATAATGGCAGTTACATCCCCATGTTTTTAAGCGAAGTACCTGCGCTTTTCAGAAAAGGAATTATTCCAATTGATGTAGCGTTAATATCCGTTTCACCTCCTGACAAGCACGGGTATTGTTCATTAGGCACATCGGTAGATATATCCTTGGCAGCCACCCAATGTGCAAAAATTGTAATTGCTCAAATAAATGAACACATGCCAAGAACACACGGCGATGGGATCATTCATATTAGTGAAATAAATATCAAGGTGGAGGAATCTAAACCACTGCCAGAGGTCTTAAATGCTCCGTTAACCGAAGAAAACAAAGCAATTGGAAAACACATTTGCGAACTAATTGAAGATGGTTCTACCCTGCAAATGGGTATTGGAGATATTCCGAATGCGGTATTGTCTTGGCTCGGAAATCATAAAAACCTAGGAATTCATTCTGAAATGTTCTCAGACGGGGTTTTGCCCTTGGTAGAAAAAGGAGTAATCAATGGCGCGCTCAAAAAGAAACATCCCGGAATGATTGTTTCTTCTTTTGTGGTCGGGAGTAAAAAATTGTACGATTTCATTGATGATAACCCAATTGTGCAAATGCTGGATTTTGAATACGTAAATAGCACCTCAGTGATTCAGAAGAATCCAAAAGTTGTCGCTATTAACAGCGCTATAGAAATAGACATTACAGGACAGGTTTGTGCCGACTCAATTGGAAGTAAAATCTACTCTGGCGTAGGAGGTCAAATCGACTTTATTCGTGGAGCATCACTCTCTGAAGGAGGAAAACCGATTATTGCATTAGCTTCAACAACAAAGCGTGGCGCTTCTAAAATTGTCCCCGTTCTCAAGCAAGGCGCGGGAGTAGTAACAACACGAGCCCATGTACACTATGTTGTTACAGAATATGGGGTTGCCTATCTTTATGGAAAAAGCATTGAAGAACGTGTGCAACTGCTCATAGGTATTGCACATCCAGCTCATAGAGAAGAATTGCATAAAAGCAGTAAACTTATATTGGGCTAAGCGTTCTGCTTTTGACTTATAATCAGCACTTTACTCGTGAATAACTCAAAAGTGTTGTTTTAATAAGTAGTCGAATTTTAAAACGTGGAGTAACTAAAGTATTCTGCGTTAAGCACAAAATGAAACTACATTTACACAGGTCAACATTAGTAGTAATTTTATAAAATTATGGCATTCGACGAATACACAGCAGAGCGCATAAGCAACTACTTACTTTCAAAAAACGTAAGTTTTGAAACACGCAAAATGATGGGTGGTTTGTGTTTTATGTTGAATGATAAAATGCTCTGTGGAATTCTCATTTCTAAAAAAACGAATGGCCAACTGCTTATGGCTCGAATTGGTGAAGAGGCCTATCCAGAAGCATTGAAAAAAGAAAATGTTTTACCCATGGACTTTACTGGAAGACCCATGCGCGGCTGCATTTTTGTGCAAGAAGAAGGAATTGACTTAGAAGATGATTTAGCAGGTTGGATGGACTTGTGTTTGGCTTTTAATCCACTGGCTAAATCGAGTAAAAAGAAATAAAAGAAATTTACATTTGCAAACGGAAATAAAAACCCTTAATTCAACTCGTTTGTAACATGAAATTGCACAACAAGGTGGACAAAAGGATTCTAAGAGAGCAATTACTTGCTAGCGACGAGGAGCGAACCACTATCTCCTTTTACAAATATGCGTCGGTAAAGAATCCAGAACTATTCAGAGATCATTTGTATGTCCAATGGGACGAAATTGGCGTTTATGGCCGAGTACACGTTGCCACAGAAGGCATTAATGCACAACTATCCACTCCTACCGAACACCTCAATGCTTTTGTAGCTACTTTAAAAGACATCAGCTTCTTAGAAAATGTACGCCTCAATTTTGCTGTGGAAGACAATGGAAAGTCCTTCTACAAATTGGTAATTAAGGTAAGAGACAAGATATTGGCTGACGGATTGGAGGACAAATCCTTTGATTCTTCGAATAAAGGTCAGCATTTACATGCTAAAGAATGGAACCAGTTAATGGAAGACCCCAACTCTATTTTGATTGATATGCGAAACCATTACGAAAGTGAAGTTGGTCATTTTGATGGCGCCGTTGCGCCAGACGTAGACACTTTTGCCTCTTCACTAGACGTCATTGACAAAATGATGGAAGAACACAAGGACAAAAACATCATGATGTATTGTACTGGTGGTATTCGTTGCGAAAAAGCCAGCGCTTGGTACAAACACAAAGGCTATAAAAACGTTTACCAATTGGAAGGTGGGATTATCAAATATGCCCACGAAGTTCAAGATGAAAAACTGGAGAATAAATTCAAGGGTAAAAACTTTGTGTTTGACGAACGATTGGGAGAAACCATTGGTCAAGAAGTAATTGCGCAATGCCACCAATGCGGAATACCCTGCGATACACACGTTAACTGTAAAAACGTAGCGTGTAACCTACTCTTTATACAATGTAAGGATTGTGCAAAGGAACACGAAGGAACTTGCTCAGCGGAATGTCAATCGATTATAAAGCTACCAGAGGAAAAGCAAAAGGAATTGCGCAATGGCAAAAAAGTGGGTCAGAATATCTTTAAAAAAGGACGATCTCCGCATCTAAAATTTAAACACGAAGGTGATAAGGAAATTCCTAAAATGCCCGGTATGCGGAAGTTGTAAAGTTGAGATTAAACTAGGCATTAGTTAGAGTAATTTTCATAGGCATATTCAAATCTAGAAATTTGATTTCCTGCTAAGCTGGTTATGGTGCAGGCAATCATTAGACCAACCAAAGCAATTACCCAATTTTTACGAACGTCAGGCTGACCTTTTGTATTCATTACCATGGCTACTGTAGCAATAATAGCAGGGAGTAAAATGCCCATTGTTGGCGCTAAGAGTAGTGGAAACTGAATGCCAAATTGCCGCATAAACTCCATGGGTTCTAATGTTTGCCAATACATGCCCAAGCCAAGGCCGATTACTAATAGATTACCAATGAAGGCAGAAGTGCCAATAATTGCAATGTAAGGGAGTGCTTTTTTCATTTTACCTGAGTTTGTTTTTCTCAAATACAAGCAAAAAACTCAGTTTTGATGACTTGAAAGAAAAAAGATTAATTAAAATTGAAGTTATTGCGCCTATTTTCTCTGTTACCTTAAAAACCGCTGCTTCCTACTCTACTCTTGTTTAAGCTTACTACCTATGTTGGTCAATTAAAATTACATTCCCGTCTGGGTCGGATGTCATAAAACTTGCAGGACCAGTGGTTCCTTCCTCGATTTCGGTACCGATATCCATTTCCTTGCTTTTTAGTTCTTGCTGAATTTTTCTAATGTCGACAAAATTTTCGGTCTCTTTTCCATTTTCGTCCCAACCTGGATTAAAGGTCAAAATATTTCCTTCAAACATACCTTGGAAGAGACCTATTACTGAGTTTTCATTTTTCATGATTAAATAGTTCTGATCCAAATCGCCTCCCAATTGCACAAAGCCCAGGTTTTCGTAAAATGCCTTTGATACCTTAATGTCTTTTACACTAAGGCTTACTGAAAATGCTCCTAAATTCATATCGTTTTCTTTTTTATTGTTAGTAGTTGTTTGTTTCAATTCTATTTTTTGCTCCAGTTCATTTATTTTTTCTGAAGACTTTTTCAGTTCAATTTCAAGTTTTTGTATACGCTCCTCTTTATTCGGATTCTTGTTGCAACCCAATAAAAGTGCTAAAATCAAAGATAGTAATACTGTTTTTTTCATAGTTTCATTTTTTGATTGTTGTGCTTTTGAATAGGAAAAGTATATAAAAAAGACGATTGCTGAGCACTGAACTTTCGGTTAACCAAAAGTTTGATACGAGTCAAAGGGCTTTTACTCCTCTTGTAACTCACTTTTTGGTTGGTCACTTACCATGGCACTACTTTGAATGCATGACCCTGCATACTGGAAAAGCAAGCGTTTAGCACAAATCGAGTTGCTTAAAATAAAAAAGGCCCGCATTGCGAGCCTTTTCAAATAGTATTGAGTATTGTTTATTGTCGTTTCGCTAAAATCTGATCGGCATTAGCAATAAACTTTTTGTCCTCCTGTCCGGGTTGCGATCCGCTCGGGTAGCCTAAGTTACCCAATGCATTGATTTCGTATTGTGTACCTTCTGAATTTAGGTTCATATCAAAAATCCAAATGGTAGGATATCCTCTCGGTTGAAAAAAGTTTTTTAGCTGATTGTTTTGAGCGGCAATATTTTCAGGCAATTGTTTTCTTCGTGGAAAATCCAACTCTAACAATACCACATTTTCGCTTGCCCATGCTTTAAATGAAGGTTTATGAAAAACTGTTGCTTGCAAGCGTTTGCACCAGCCACACCAATCACTTCCTGTAAAAAAAGCGAATATGGGTTTGTTTGTTTGTTTTGCAATTGCCTGCGCTTCATTTAGATCTACATACCATTTCAATTCCCCTTCGGCGGGTGAACTGTCTTCAGAAGCTGGCTTTTCTACAAAATTGTTTGGTGCTTTTTCAATAGAAACGAATGCGCTTCCAATTAAAAATATTGTCAATAGTGCTAAGAGTGTATATTTCTTATTCATGTTAACTGTACTTTAAGTTTCAAAAGTATTTACAATAACCTTTCCATTTGGGTTGGTAGATTTAAAGAAGCCTAAAATGTAATTTATCTTGCACAGTTTCTAGTCAATATTTCCAACGCTTTGCAATTCCAACCAGCGAAAGCATAATGGGCACTTCTATCAATACCCCAACCACAGTAGTTAATGCCGCTCCAGAGTTTAAACCAAACAAAGCAATGGCCACTGCAACTGCCAATTCAAAAAAATTACTCGCTCCTATCATAGAAGAAGGTGCACAAATGTTGTAATGGAGTTTCAAATATTTCCCAACGAACCAAGTAAGAAAGAAAATAAAGTATGTCTGTATAGTCAAGGGAATTGCAATCAACAAAATATTTTCTGGCTGATTTAAAATTTGTTTTCCCTGAAAAGCAAATGACAATACCAAGGTCGACAACAAAGCGATGATGGAAAATGGTTTTAGCTTGGGCAGAAAATTATGCTCGAACCACTCTTTTCCTTTGGTTTGAATTGCCCATTTATTGGTTAAGTATCCAGCTGCCAATGGTATAACAACATACACTACCACAGATGTAACCAGTACATCATAAGGAATAGTAAAATCAGTGATTCCAAGTAAGAATTGCACAATTGGAACGAATAAAACCAATAAGACCAAATCATTCACAGACACCTGTACCAAAGTATAATTAGCGTCGCCTTTTGTCAAATAGGACCAGACAAAAACCATAGCAGTACATGGAGCTGCTCCAAGCAAAATTGCTCCAGCGATATACTCATTTGCTTGCTCTGGAGTAATCCAAGCGGAATATAATTGATCAAAAAAGAGCCAAGCGAAGAAAGCCATTGTAAATGGCTTAATTAACCAATTAACGATCAAGGTTAATCCCAATCCTTTTGCGTTTTGTCTTACTTCTTTTAATGATCCAAAATCTATTTGAACCATCATTGGATAAATCATCAACCAAACTAAAAGTGCTACGGGGATATTTACATGGGCAATTTCCAAGTCTGAAATTATTTCAATAGCATCGCCTGCAATTGCTCCTAATGCAATGCCCGCACCAATGCACAGCAACACCCATATGGTAAGGTACTTTTCAAAAAAACCAATGCCTTTCATTCTGCAATAGCCTTAAAAACGTGGTACAACTCCCCTGCTATTTGTAGCGAACGTGCTCTGTACATTTCTTGTTTTAAGGGTGAATCGTCAAAGGCTTTTGGGTCTTCATAGGTCAAGGAAATTCGTTTTTCTGCGCCAGAAACTATTGGGCAGTTTTGGTCAGCATCCGAACATGTCATTACAGAAGCAAAACCGTTGTTTGGATTTACAGCATCATTGTAAAGCTTGGAAAAACAACTCAGTAATTGATTCTTGTATTCAACCTCATATTTTGCAGAAGTAGGTCCTGCCCTATTTATTTCTATTCCTGAAGCTTTTAAAGCTTCTACAGCCGCTGGAAAAAATTCCGTTACTTCAACTCCACCTGAAAAGCTATCAACCTCAAGTTCAAAATGGTTTGAAAGTACAAATGCCCATACTTGAGCCATTTGACTTCTACGCGAATTGTGTGTGCAGATGAAATTTAATCGAACGGTTTCGTCTTTGTCCTTTTTTAATTGGACATAGTCTATTAGTGGCTGTAAAAGCACTTTTCTATTATCACTTATGCTATGCGTCTTTAAAGACGCTATTGTAACTTCTAAATTCATTGCATAGCGCAATATTAGCAGCAACCACCGCCTGGAGTGCAACAGCCTTTCTCAGTTGAAACCAATTCAGCAAGTTTAGTTTTGATTTTAGTAACCGGAATACCACAGTCTTCCTTTGCCAAACAATCGGTTTTTTTCTGCGTCAGCTTAAATGTTCTGTTTTGAGCATCAAAATCTAACCCATATTTTCCGATGGTGTCTTGCTGATACTCTACTTCTATCTCAAAATCACCTATCAATAATTGCTTTTCTGCAAGTCCAATTATGGAATTCAATTTTTGAGCACCAAGTCTGTGATGGAAATCTATTGAAGACCACAATTGAAAGTTAACGGTAGTTTCCTTTCTTAGCTTTCCTCCACAATCGATAAAGCGTTTTTCGATTTCACCTACTTCAGTAACGTGAAAGTGAGATTCCACAAACGAACCGTTTGGCAATTGGAATTTGATTTCTTTTAATCCTTCTAAATTGTTTTTTAATTCCGATAATTTCATGGTTTTATATTTTAACAGCAGCTTTCGCCACGTAAATTAATTTGATCAAATAATCCTTGGAGTAATTCCGCTATTTCGTTCCAACGCAATGGATTAATACAATAACTCACTGAAACTCCTTCAATGGTTCCTTGAATAATTCCCAAGTCTTTTAATTCTCGGAGATGCTGACTTACTGTAGCTTGAGCCAATCCAGTTTCCTCAACTAAGTCACCATTTATGCAGGCATTGGCTTTTAACAAATGCTGCAGAATAGCAACCCGTGCAGGATGCCCAAGTGCTTTTAATGCATTCGCTAAGGCGTTTTGTTCTTCAGAAAAGAGGTTACTTTTTGTAATTCCCATGATTATTCAATCTTTATATTGCAATAATACGATTAAAGAGTTTGCAAGAAACCGTATTTTTAGTTTTTATTCGAAATTTCTGATACATTATTTTTTTCAAGACAGGTAAATTCCACAACTATGAAAATTCAACTAAAGCATATTGTTCTCAGTTCACTTTCAGTTTTAATTACCTGTGTGGGTTATGGTCAAACAAATGTGCCGTTTATAAGTATAGATTATCAAGCAGAATACATTGTCAATAAAGGTCGATTATCTGGAGCTTATTCTTCCAAGTATTCAAACGGAAATTCAAAAGCAACAGGTCAACTCATCAATGGTTTCAAATATGGAGAATGGAAGCTTTACGATTCTACAGGTACGCTCGTTTTGCACCGATTGTACAATGCCCCTTTTCAATTCAGACAAATTTTCCCAGAACAAGCTGAAGCAGAGCCCGCATATAATTTGCAATATAACGATGCGGGTTATATCCCCTATTTTGAGTTCGAACAGAAAAACATAAAATGGTCAAAACGGGTTTGGCGCAACATTGAGGAAACTGACAATGAGGAATTATTTAAGAAGGATAGATTGTTCAAATTATTTTGTGATCTAGCGGATAAAAACTCAATTCAGCTCTACAGCGCTCAAAATGATGAATTTACTGATGAATTAGAATACAAACAAGAGAAATTCAAGAGCATCTCTCCTATTCGCTACCAGATTAAAGAAGATGTCTTTTTTGATACGGACCGAATGGAAATGGAATCCCGGATCATTGGAATTTGTCCAGTGGCAGCAATTAATGGAAAAGATCAGGAATTGTTTTGGGTATACCTTTCTGATATTCGAGAACACCTTGCAAAACACGATATCAAGAGTGATTTTTGGGAACGCATAAAAACCTTTGACGACCTATTCTTCTTCAGAGACTTTGCTTCCAGCATTTACAAGGAATCTAATCACAACGGAAAACCAATTGAGGCCTACAAACAGAGTGACGAAATTGCGCTAGAAGCTGAACGCATAGAAATGGCTATTATTAACAAGGAGATTGATTTGCTGCTTAGTTTAGCTCGGTAGTAATCTGAAAGTTACAACTGAACATCGTTTTTATTCTCGATTGCTGGAGGAATTTTAGCCGGATCCTCTTCTATTATTTGTAAGATATCGCGTGTAATACCTCTCGAAATATTCGAAATAGGCACATCATTGGGCGAGCCTTCAAATGGGTTTTCCCCAGCCAAACCAATACGCAACATGGTGTTAAATACCCATATCACAATAACGGTAAAGGTTATGTTTGACCAAACGAAGTACTTACCAATCCAGGGGTTAGAAGTTGAAATATCTAAACCCATACTTGCAAATGTTGGAATAATGGCGAGCGGAAGCAACCACATGAAAATATGCACAAAGTGATAACCGATACTGCCGTATTGTTTTGGATAAGGAAAGTTCTTGATGCGCTCGGACTTGCCCTGCAAAGCGGTTAACTCCTGTAAAATTTGTTGAATATTTAAAAAGCTAAAATCCCAAAGTTTTTGTTCATTGGTTAATGTTCTGAGTTGCGCAGATTGCAGCGCAATTATTGCATTGGGTTTATTGTCTTGAGACATCACGTGCTTAAGCTCATTTTCAGATAAGTGGGCTTTGAGTTCCTCTTCTAAGGTGGATTCGAATTCAGGCACATGATAAGAAAAACTTTCTTTTTTATGCATAACTTCATAAGAGGCTTCCCAAGGCTTTTTGGTCCGCATGGCAAACCTGAGTGCAGTTAGCCACGCCACATGTCTGTGAGTAATTACTTTTAACACTGCGGTATCATCCTGTATTGCATCAGAACGATGCAGATAAAAACTGTCTTTTACCGTAATGATAAGCGATCGAGAAGCGTTTACAATTCCGCCCCATATTTTTCGGGCTTCCCAAATTCTATCGTAGGCTGCGTTATTTTGAAAACCTACTAAAAACGCTACTGCTGTGCCAACCAACCCTACTGGTGTAAAGGGAACTTGAAGCCACTTTACGCCAATTAATTCATACAAAACAGTAAATACTGTTGCCAGCGCAAAAAAGAAAAGGAGTTCTCTTTTAGTCCAAATGATTACGCTTTTGAGTGGGTATCTTCTTAAAGTATACAACTATTCGTATTTAGTTAGGTCCGTAAAAATAGCTTCCTTTTTGAAAAACAGAGGTGTTGGGAATAAAAGAATAATTTAAAAGCTTCAGTTCAGGTAAAGCGCATGGTCAACTAAGTGAAAAAGCTATATTTGTCTCTTGAAATGCAGAGCAGGACTATAATAGACAACAAAGGAGTTAACCTCACTATCACCCGTCTCTGTTATCAATTAATCGAAAACCACCAAGATTTTAGCAACACCATACTCATAGCCCTGCAACCAAGAGGCACATTGCTACTGGATAGAATTGTTGCCAAGCTAAAGGATATTAAACCCAACATAACCCCTCATACTGGCTCGATTGACATAACCTTTTATCGCGATGATTTTCGCAGAGGAGATACTCCCATTGTGGCGAGTAGCACTAATATGGAGCACAGTATAGAAGGCCGAAGAATTGTGCTGGTCGACGATGTGCTTTACACTGGTCGCAGTGTGCGTTCAGCAATGGATGCCCTACTCGATTTTGGCAGACCCATTCAAGTAGAATTGTTAGTGTTTATCGATAGAAGGTTTAAAAGGCATTTGCCAATTCAGCCTGAATATGTAGGAAGCCGGGTAGATTCGTTAAACTCAGAAAGAGTGATTATGAGTTGGGATGAAAAGGAAGGAAAAGACGAAGTTCAACTGTATACTATCGAAGAAAAATGAGTGAACTAAGCGTAGATCATTTAATCGGAATAAAATCACTTACCGAAAGTGATATTCAACTCATATTCGATACCGCCGATAACTTTAAACAGGTCATTAATCGCCCAATCAAAAAAGTTCCAACACTTAGAGACATTACAATTGCCAATTTATTTTTTGAAAACTCAACAAGAACTAAGTTATCTTTTGAACTTGCTGAAAAAAGACTTTCTGCCGACGTTATTAATTTCTCTGCAAATTCCTCGTCTGTAAGTAAAGGTGAGACGCTAGTAGATACTGTTAACAACATATTAGCTATGAAGGTGGATATGGTGGTGATGCGTCATCCCAACCCTGGGGCGAGTGTGTTTTTGAGTCAGCGCGTAAACAGCAAAATAATAAATGCCGGTGACGGAGCGCATGAACACCCTACACAAGCTTTGCTCGACTCATACTCTATTCGGGAAAAATTGGGAGGAGTTGCTGGGAAAAAAGTAGTGATTGTAGGCGACATACTGCATTCTAGAGTTGCCATGAGTAATATATTTTGTTTGCAAAAACTAGGTGCTGAAGTCATGGTTTGCGGTCCCAAAACCCTTTTACCAAAGTACATTGATAAAATGGGCGTAAAAGTAGAAACCGATATAAGAAAAGCGCTACAATGGTGTGACGTAGCGAATATGCTGCGCATTCAAATGGAACGCTTGGATATTAGTTATTTTCCAAGTCTAAGGGAGTATACTATGCAATATGGGCTTACCTCTCAACTGCTTAAAGAACTGAATAAACCGATTACCATAATGCACCCAGGACCAATAAATCGCGGGATTGAGATTTCAAGCGCCATTGCCGATTCTGACCAAGCAATTATCCTTAATCAAGTGGAGAATGGCGTTGCGATTCGCATGGCTATTTTATACCTTTTGGCTCAGAAAATAGACCGGCCTCAGTAGCTGTACTTTTATAGTCATGTTTTCTTATTTTTGATGCTCAAGACTAGAAAAAACTATGGACTTTAGAATAGAAACATTGGAGCATTGCACATCAATCACAATTGAAGCCTCTAAGCTCAATTCAGCGATTTCTCCTGAACTTAAAAACCACTTTAATGATGCTATTCAAGGCGGAAAATCAAGCAATTTATTATTGGATATTTCCAATTGTGACTACTGCGATTCTAGTGGATTAAGCGCAATTTTATTAGGACATCGCAACACAAAAAACAATAACGGAGTATTGGTGGTAGCTGGAGCTAAAGAAATGGTTTCTAAACTCATAAATCTATCAAAACTGGATGCGATTTTGAACCTAACCCCTACTAAAGCTGAAGCGTTAGATATGATAATGATGCTCGAAATTGAAAAAGGATTCGAATAATGATGTTGAAAATAAAGTTAATCGGTGTATTGGTCTCGATTTGTTTGTGCTCTGTTGATGCTGTTTCACAATGCACACCAGACAATTCCCTAACAGAGTTTGGAGCCTACTCTAGTTTAGGTAAAAACAAAATTCCTAGTGCATGGGTCGATAGCACTTACAAAGAGAGCCTGACAATAGTTGTACCCGCTGAAATTCAAGGATTTAAAATAAACCAAGTTACCTTAAAAGAAGCACCAGATATCTACACAGGACTAAGTTACACTTGTAATCCTAGCAACTGCATTTACCCTGGTGGAGCAAATGGCTGTATTGAAATTAACGGAACTGCAACGGATAGCAAACAAGCTAACCAAAAAGTAGTGACCCTTAAATTATTTGTGGAAACCGATATCGTAAATTTTGACACCAACATAGCGGTTGAATTTGATTTATTAGATTCTGCTTCTTTGTCCATTCAAACGAATCAACTCGTTGAGCATGCTATCTACCCTAACCCTGCTAATGAAGCAATCACCTTAGATATAGGAAAAGAGGTTTATAAAACACTCTCTGTAGAAATATTGAATTTAGAAGGTAAAAATGTCAAAGCGTTCAACTTTAGTTCTAATGAAAAAATGATTGAACTCCCTATTAAAGAAATTGAAAATGGATTGTACCTCATAAAGTACACAATTGACGACAAAGTGCTGTTTAAGAAAATGACCATACAGCATTAATGACACCATTTGAAATCACGATTTTAGGCTCTAATTCTGCCGTCCCTACTCCTACTAGACATCCAACTAGTCAATTACTAAATATAAACCACCACTACTACCTAATCGATTGTGGAGAAGGTGCTCAAATTCAGATGCGAAAATTTGGAATAAAGTTCCAAAGAATTGAACATATTTTTATCTCTCATTTACACGGCGATCATTATTTTGGTTTAATTGGGCTGTTAAATACCATGCATTTACTCGGCCGAGAAAAACCGCTTACTATTCACGCTAACAGAATGTTACGAGAGATACTTAATCTTCAGCTTTCAGTATCAAATACCAAATTGAAATACGAAATTCACTACAATTATTTAGAAGATGAGCAAGAGACCGTTATTCTAAAAGACCATAATGTAGAAGTAACTGCTACTCCAGTTGATCACAGAATTCCGTGCTTTGGATTCGTATTTAAAGAAACCGAAAAACCATTAAATATTAAAAAGGAAAGTCTAGCTGCTTTCAAACTTGGAGTTGAAGAAATTAAACTGTTGAAACAAGGAAAAGACGTTGAAAGACAAGGCGAAACCATTCATGCAGTAGATGCTACTGAGACTCCATTAGCGCTGCGGAAGTATTCGTTCATAACCGATACAAAGCCAAAAACAGCTTACTACGAGGCAATTAAGGACAGTGACCTCCTTTACCATGAATCTACATTTATGGGGGATGCAGCAGTTCGAGCGGCAGATACTTTTCATACAACCAACCTACAGGCTGCAGAAATTGCTCTAAAAACAAAATGCAAGAAATTAGTTTTGGGTCACTTTAGCACACGCTATACCCAGCTAGAGCCTATTAAGGTAGAGGCTCAAACCGTTTTTAAAAATACTGAATTGGCAATTGAAGGAACTACCTTTAAGATCGAGCATTAAGCAAATCATCTGGCTATTTTTTAATCATTTAAAATACAAGAGGAGGTAATTTGCTACTCGTCATTACTGCGAAGGCGGGAATCTAACAGCATATTTACTCAAAAGATTACCGCATGCGCGAGAATTACGTACATATTCTATCTTAGATAAATACGGTTGAGCATTAATCCTCCCAAGACTCATCAAACTCTTCATCAATAAGCATTAACGCCTCGTTGAGCTCCCCTAGCGTTTTGTTATTGTTCTGTTCATTGGCAATTTTCCTTCCTCGGCGATAAATAAGGATGGCTTTATCTATCTCACCGGTATCTTCATAGAGTTTTCCCAATAAATAATAGGTTCCTAGGTACTTTGGATCAAAATCTGCGATATCCTCCAATAGCTTAATCGCTTTTGGTTTATCGCCGTACTTATTGTACTCAAGTGCAGCAGCATAATTGAGAAATGGATCCTTCGAATTGGTCGAAAGCATTTCTTTAATTAACTTAATTCTATCTCGTTTAATCATGCTGAAAACTGAATGCTAAAAGTAAAAATTTATCCGCCTCCAACTAATTCAAAAGATGGTATTTCACTCTATTTATTGATGTTTTGTTTTTGGGCGTAAAAAAAGACTCACGAATCAAATTCTTGTCGCTTTGTGTCAATTGCCAGCTCAAAGGAATGTTTCTCGTTCCATCCAATTCTAATGGAAAATCAATTACTTCTAACTTTGAATTTATTGAGCTTGGCAGGTCATTTAATAAGTCATCTTCTCGCAAGCGTTGGGTATTAAACATGTTAAGGTATACATGATCAACTGGCGCAGTTATAGAATGAATTAAGGACTGGTAAGGGTCTTCTCTAATTTCTATTTCCTTAGGTTTATCAAATATTCGAATAATCACCACGCGATCAATTGCTGTATCTATCCAGCCTTGCATTGCATGAAGATATTGGGCAGTGGATAACATTCCAAAATTGTCTCTTAAGCCTGCATCCATTACTTGAATTTGCGGCTCCGTAGGTAAAAATATATTTGGAAGTACGAATGGAAAGGTAGAATTCATGCGTAATGCAGTAGTAAACCTGAGACTGTCGGCTCCTTTAGTTTTAAAGTAGGTTTGAAAGTCGATCAATTCTATGAACCCTTTGTGCGGCCCTGTTTTTTTATCCAAATGGGGTTTATACATAAAGTTTAGCGGCAAACTCGAAACCATGAGTCGTCTACCGTCATTTATTATGGTGGGCGTTAGTAATAAAAAAGGTAAACTTCCATTCTCCGTAAAAACACGATAATAACTCAAGGGCTTATCAATCAGTCCATGTGTATTTCTATTTAATTGATTTTCAAAATAATACGCTCTATCTTTAAAAAACGATTGTCCATTTACCTCAAACTTTCGCATTCTAAAAATGTCATTTACAATCCAAGAAAAAGACAAGGAATTCAACAAGTCATGCGACAGTAAGTCACCGTATTTATCAATCGAAAAAGTAAAATCCGATAGCAATTGATTTCTTAAATGCAATTCGCGGTAATATGATGCTCCAATCATACCTCCTGACGCACCTGAAATAAATCGTGTTTTATTCAGCAAGGGTGCTGCAGTTATTGAGTCAATATTTACTAAACAGTAATACGTCCACAATGCCGAACGCAGCCCACCACCGCTGGTGTTAACAATGAACAGCGTATTTGAATTGGTGTTCTTTTTCCATTGGTTAAGCGCGTTTACTTCATTTCTAAAACTGCCATTAATTGTTTTTTCATCAATCAATCTCGATTTAATCTCCGCATTGCTGTATGGCACTCCCGCACCAGAATACGTTAAACCGTAGGCTTTATTTTCTTTTCGGAGATTTGAATTTTTAGAAAGCTCATTGGCAAACAAAATAATCAGCACAAAACCAAGAACACTCCAGCCTTTGAGCCAGTTGTGCAAAGCTCCGGAAAGCATTAAGGTCATTGTGAAGAGTAATAAAACACTTGCTCCCGCTGGAATAGCGAAAATAGGCGACTCCATAAATACACCTAACACGTACAAACTTGCAATTGCACCAAGCTCAAACATAGAAGCATTAAAATGGTTTTGCTGAAACACTTTTTTAAGCGTGGCCCTATTATAATGCGCACTACTGCGGGCAATTTTTACGCTTAAGACTCCCGACAAATAGGTCTCAATTTTCCACTCACTATCCCGTTTTAAAAAATGGTACCATTTTACAGAGTTGTCAAAAAGTCGATGAATGGGTTTGTATTTGCTAAAACTGCCAACGGTTTTGGGGACAATGAATGCGAAAATACTCTTGTTGGTAGACAGAAAATACCAGTAGCCAATGAGCAAGAAAAAGGTCATGCCTGATAAAAAACCCGATACGTTTTTCAGTACAGTAATTTGTGTCAATAATTCTTTGTTCAACTGAAAGTCCACCAGATAATTCAAATAGAATCCTGTAAAAATCAATGGAATTAGTGCGTTATTGAGCGAATACTTCAAGAAAGGCTTGCTTAGAGTGGCGATGAAAGGAAAACGATAACCAAATACTATGTAGGAACTCACCTGAAAAGCCATTATAAAGGAACCGAAGGCTAAACCTAAAATAACGTGCGATAAGAAATTAGAAACGCCCAAATATTCTGGATACAACACCAAATTGGGAATACCGTAATTTGCGGCTATTTGACCCGAGACTAAGCCATAAAGCACTAACCAGTATACAATAAGAACATGACTGCGCTTAAGGTGCGCTAGAATGAGCTGAATGGGAAAAAAGAAAAGCACCCGCTGAACCCAGAATCTGAATATGAGGAGCTTTTTTTCCATGTGTTTGCAGTGTTGTTTACTTTATTAAGTCTTCATTGATAGTAAGGCCGTTCTTTCTATACTGCCTATTAATACTAACGTATCTAGTGTTCCGATGGTTTGACAATTCTAGATCTTCATAAAAGCATTCAATTAAACTTTTCGTCATTCCCAACTCTATTGGGAATCTCAAAGTTGAATTAACTGCTTTGAGAGATTCCCACCTGCGCGGGAATAACGTTGGTTAAAGAGTTCTCGATACATTTTGTTCGTACCTCACAAAACACTCGAACTGACAACCAATTTATTAGCGATGTTATTTCGAGTGATTCGACTAAGGAGAATTGTATCGAGAACCACCAACCCATCCAACCCAACCAACCCTCTAACCTATTGAAGCATTCACTTTCTCAACCACCAGTGCCTCTTTAGCAACGGCTTTATCCTGAATTTCTTGTCCGCGTTTTAAGATATCAGCAACAAAATCTTTGTCCTTTAAATCGCCGGTATTGATTTTCACATTCATAAAAGCGCCCATTATTGCAGTCCGCGCGCACAAGGCTCCTACTCCGGCATCGGTAATCGAATTTGGATTTCCAACGCTAATCATTGCTTCAATTACTTCAAACGATTCATAAACCGTTTCCATTACCTGAAAAGGAATCTCAATGGCATATTTTGTTGCATCCTGAATCGCTTGACTGCGAGCTGCTTTTTCAGCATCCGAATCTTTAGGTAACCCAAATGCCGACATGATCTTATTGAACGCATTGGTATCTTCATCAACCAAAAGCAACAATTTGTTTTTTATTGCTTGACCTTTTTCAGCCCATTCAGAAAACTCTTCCCATCTATCATCCCAACCACGTTTGTGAGAAGAAAGGTTGGCAACCATTGTAGCCAAACTTATTCCCAATACTCCAACATAAGCTGAGATGGATCCACCACCTGGTGCAGGAGATTCGCTTGCAGTTTCATCGGCAAAAGCTACCAAGTCCATATTCACCAGTTTATCACCAGCGGCACCTTTTAGTTTGTATTCAATAATTTTTTCAGCTGGATCAAATGGAGCTAAATCATCTAGCCCCAATGATTTCACAGCAATCTTTATCAATTCAGATTCTGAAACCCCTAACGAACGTTCTTGCTTTTTCAAGAAATAACGACCAGCATCTAGCATTGCATTTAAAGGAACCAAGCCAATTAATTCAGAACCCGTAATTCTTAACCCTCTAGCTATTGCAGATTCTTGCGTGGCGTCAAATGCTTCGTGAATTGAGGTAACACTTATGTTCGTCAAATTGTAAGAGATTTGAGCAACTCCGTACTCCTCAATATACCAACCGATTCCTTTTACACATTTCAGTTTTCCCGGTTCACGAACAGGCTCTCCGTTCGCGTCCAATACTTTCTTGCCGGTTAACGAGCCGCCTTCTGTTTTTAATCTACCCGCCTCACGAATGTCAAATGCTATGGCATTGGCTCTTCTTGTAGAAGTAGTATTTAAGTTAATGTTATAAGCCACCAAAAAATCTCGTGCTGAAATGGCAGTACAACCAGACTTTGCTACACGTGCGTTAAATTCCGCAGGGCCAAAATCTGGTTTCCAGTTTGGATCGCTTAGCTTTTTAGAAAGTCCTTCATACTGCCCTTCTCGGCAGCTGGCTAAATTTTTCCGTTTGTCTTCTTTGGCTGCATTCTCATAAAAGTAGCCTGGAATATCTAATTCGTCTCCTACTCGTAAACCCAATTTGTGGGCGTACTGAGCAGTTTCTTCCATGGAAATATTAGCAATTGGAACCAAAGGACAAACATCAGTTGCACCAAAACGAGGATGCTCTCCTGAGTGTTTGCTCATATCAATAAGCTCTGCCGCTTTTTTAATTAATAGAAATGCAGCTTCAATTACTTTTTCTGGCTCTCCTACAAAAGTGATTACCGTTCGGTTGGTAGCTTTTCCGGGGTCAACATCCAGTAGTTTAACACCTTCCACAGTTTCTACAACATCGGTTATAGCTTTGATTTTTGCGCTATCTCTACCTTCTGAAATATTGGGTACACATTCTATTAATTGCTGTTCCATTTTGCCTTTGATTTTTGAAAAGGCAAATGTAGTGTTATGGTCTATTGAGTCGCGAGTATTCAAATTAAAAGTTAGCAGCGTGTTGAAGTATATGGTATCTACATTTTTAACTTCGATATTCTATGTCCTAGAGTTTTTGGTATTAGGGGCCTTTTATTATTACATCTACTACGGTTAATTTTTTGTTAACCGATTTATAATCCAAAATTTAATTAGGAACTCAACAACCATTTTCTATGAATTCCACTGTGCTCTTCAGTTTTCTTAAATTGAAATTTTTCTAAAGCTTGCACGGAGGCATGATTATAATCAGGAGTACAGGCGTATATAGCATCTAATTTCATTTCTTCAAAACCAAATCGAATGACTTCAGTTAACGCTTCAGTCAGATAGCCTTGTTTTCTATATTTTTCTCGAATAACATAACCTACCTCGCCTTCATCGTTATCAAATCCGCGATAAAAGCCAACAGTACCAAGTATTTCACCCTTTAAGTATAAAGCCCAGGTAATTCCAGTCTTTGCCTCAAATTGTTCGTTTATCTTTAGTAATAATTGGTCTAATTCTTCTTCGGTTTTTGCTCTGTCGTTAAACGAAGTAATCTCCAATAGATGCCCTACATCTTCCTTCAATAATTGATCTAAAACCAATTTATTGGTTTTTAGTTTAGGAAATGGATCAAGGGCTTTTTGGTTCAACTATTTTCTTTTGAAATGCAATGCTAAAGTAACTACTAATCCAATCCAAGGCGTTCCGTGCATTAAGGCATCTCCCCAGTCCATTAGTTGCATACCATTTGCACCACCTGCTATCCACTTCAATTTCCCCCAAATGTGTGGCTCTGGGAAAAACGGAGCTAATCCTAAAGTAACCGAGAACAGAGCCCAAGTTTTCCAATCTTTTAAATCCATGCTACAAAAGGAATCATTTTTAATTCAATTCTACGTAACAAAAGTCACGAAACCCCGCTGTTTAAGTAACATTATTTAAAACCAAATCACCAACTTTTTTGTAATCTTTGGACAATTCTTTTTGATATGAAAACAAAGTATCCACGTCGTAGCTTTTTAGGTAAACTGTCCGTGTTAGCCTCTGCTTTGGCCGCGATGCCTTTTTTAGGTTTAGCAAAAGCATCAAATAAAAATGAATCTATGGAAAATGACAATCGTTCTGCTGTAAAAAGCATTAAGGCTCTAGGCTTCCAATGGGAAACATCTGACCCTTTTTTATTTTGTGTGCATCACGAAGATAAATATCCAAAAGGGAACTCTGTTTGTGGGCCAAATGCGTCATTGGAAGGCAGACATATTGGGCAAGACTTTATAGTAAAAGATGGTTGGAGAATGTATCACGGTGATACGGTGCCTGGTTTTCCTGGTCATCCACATCGAGGATTCGAAACCATTACAGTAGTGCGGGAAGGTATGGTGGACCATGCAGATTCCTTAGGGGCAGCGGGTCGTTATGGAAACGGAGATGTGCAATGGATGACTGCAGGTCAAGGAGTGCAGCATTCAGAAATGTTCCCTTTACTTTCACAAGAAAAAGAAAACCCAATGGAGCTTTTTCAGATTTGGCTCAATTTGCCACGAAAAAGCAAAATGGTTCCCGCTAACTTCACTATGCTTTGGGGTGAATCGATTCCACGAAAAAGCTTTGTTGATGCAAAGGGCAACAAAACCGAAATCGAAATTATAGCTGGTCCAATAGAAAATGAAAAACTGCCCTCACCTCCACCCGATTCATGGGCAAGTGATCCAGCGAATAATGTTGCAGTTTGGAACATTCAAATGGAGGCAAATGCAGAATGGGTTATGCCTAAAACTAGTGCAGACACTAACAGAACCTTATATTTTTATGAAGGAAAAGGATTAAGCATTAATGGAATTGCAATTGCAGATTATCACGCTGCAGAAGTAAATCCGGATCAAAATTTAACGCTAAGAAGTGGCCCAAGTGGAGCCAAAATTTTAACCTTACAAGGAAAGCCGATAAATGAACCTGTAGTGCAACATGGTCCTTTTGTAATGAATACTCGTGAGGAAATATCGCAAGCATTTGGCGATTATCAACGTACTCAATTTGGCGGTTGGCCATGGCCTAAAAGAGATCAGGTTCACGACAGGTCAAAAGGGCGCTTTGCAAGATACGTTGATGGACGAATAGAAGAAAAGGGTTAAAACATTTCCTTTTGTATAGTTTTAAAGCAACTTATTATCAGCTAATTAGTTGTTAGTATTGATCAAGTATTTATGCTTATTATTGCTTGAACAAAACTATTTATTATGACAAAATTATTTGTAATAGCTCTTTCAGGACTTATGATTACAGGAATGATTTCGTGTAAAAAAGAATACACTTGTAATTGCAGCACTATAACAAGTTACTCTTCTTCAGATCCAACATTATTGCCACCCCTACCCAACGAGACAAGTGTTGAAAGAATACCATTTGAAGCAAAGAAAAAAGACGCAGATTCAAAATGTAAAGAAATGGAAATTGATCATGGCCAACCTATAATTATTACAACAGACTCAATACCAACGGGTTTTGACGCTAACTTTAATATTATTTGGCAAAGCGTAACGCAAACAATTACGATAACCGATGCTTGCACTGTATAATTAAAATCAGCTTTTTATAAATCCTATTTCATTAATTGTTCTGAGGCTGTTTGTGCTTCTTTTTAACTACCACTTCTTTATTATTCGCCGGTAACTTTAGTTTTCTCACTAAAGTAAAAAGCAAAAGTTTGAGAATAAGGCTTGTGTTGCGATAATAGCAAATGCTGTAATTTCGCCAGACTTCTGAGCATAGACACCCAACATTCCATCTGCTTTTTTTCAAGCATCTTTAGAGCAAAATGCAACAAAACCGAAATCGAAATTATAGCTGGTCCAATAGAAAATGAAAAACTGCCCTCACCTCCACACGATTCATGGGTAAGTGATCCAGCGAGTAATGTTGCAGTTTGGAACATTCAAATGGAGGCAAATACAGATTATTGCGCCGAAGAAGTAAATCCGGATCAAGATTCAATACTGAGAAGTGGAGCCAGAATTTTAACCTTACAAGGAAAGCCGATAAATGAACCTGTAGTGCAACATGGTCCTTTTGTAATGAATACTCGTATGGAAATATCGCAAGCATTTGGCGATTATCAACGTACTCAATTTGGCGGTTGGCCATGGCCTAAAAGAGATCAGGTTCACGACAGGTCAAAAGGGCGCTTTGCAAGATACGTTGATGGACGAATAGAAGAAAAGGGTTAAAACATTTCCTTTTGTATAGTTTTAAAGCAACTTATTATCAGCTAATTAGTTGTTAGTACAAGTATTTATGCTTATTTTTGCTTAAACAAAACTATTTATTATGACAAAATTATTTGCAATAGCTCTTTCAGGACTTATGATTACAGGAATGATTTCGTGTGAAAAGATTTCGTTAAAAAAACAATACATTTGTAATTGCGGCACTACAACAAGTTACTCTTCTTCAAATCCAAATATATATTCACCCTCACCCAACTACACAATTGTTGAAAGAGTACCATTTGAAGCAAAGAAAAAAGACGCAGATTCAAAATGTAAAGAAATGGAAATTGATCATGGCCAACCTACAATTTATACAAGAGAAATATTCGTGGGTTATGACGATGACTTTAATCCTATTTATCAAAACGTAACGGAAACAATGACGATAACCGATGCTTGCACTGTAAATTAAAATCAGCTTTTTATAAATCCTATTTCATTAATTGTTCTGAGGCTGTTTGTGCTTCTTTTTAACTACCACTTCTTTATTATTCGCCGGTAACTTTAGTTTTCTCACTAAAGTAAAAAGCAAA
>Ga0209199_1000194_pt1 | contig 97655 bp, 100 predicted proteins | sample COGITO_mtgs_1105_7_FD_184805 | JGI IMG/M metagenome (GOLD analysis project Ga0209199, IMG submission 184805) | Pelagic marine microbial communities from North Sea - COGITO_mtgs_110523 (SPAdes) (version 2) | ecosystem: Environmental > Aquatic > Marine > Epipelagic ... | reverse complement strand
TCGCATCAATAGAGTTTTGTTTCTGTGTAGGAATACGGAAAGCTAATCCAGATAATATCTTTTGTCCTTCTTCTGTATTGTTTAAGTAGTCAAGAAGTTCTGCATCAGACATATTACTTTGAAACCAACGTCCCACCATAATCTCCATTACTCGTTCACCATCTTTATCTTCATAGAACTTAAGAACGTCAGATGTATATCCTTCCTTGCCATTAATTTTTGTCTTAGCTACACGATTAGATTCAAACAGTGCTGAAGGTATCTGTACCTTTTGTCCACCTGATATTTTAGGACGAACAATTTGTTTATCTACAATAGAATATAAAATGTTTCTAACTTGCTGATAAGCAGGAGTAGCTTCAAGAACTGCCTCCCCTTCTGAAAACGCTGAAACAGCATCACTAATGTTATCATTAGTTTCTCTTCTAAACACCTCATCACGAATTGTTTTAGCAGCTTCTGAAAAGTCTTTAACAATAAGTGCCCCATCTTCTTGTTCTATTATACCTAAACGCTTTAGCATCATTTGATACCCTTCGTTAGTCATTTCTATTAAAAGACGTACGTTGTTAAAAATCTCTTTATATATTGGAGACTTAGCAATCTTTTGCTCAGGGGATAATTTTATCCAACTATCAAGACCATCTTTATAATCAAATGGAACTCCATTATCCATGTAGTCCATAGTGATAAGTTTAGTAGTTTGAGATCCTCGTGTTACCAATGCAGCTTCTTTAGAAGGCACATCACTCTGTAAACTCATTATAGCAAATGGTACATCCACTACAGCTGCATACTCTGCATCATTAAATGTTCCATCTTCATTGTATGTAGCATGTGATGATTCAGCTCCCACCTTTCTACCAGAATCAAACACAATATAATCTATGTTCTCATCCTGCATCTTGTTGTAAAGCTTAACTCCATTACCTGCATCAAGCTCTTTCATCACTCTATAAGAAAGAGGATACAATGCATACTTATCAAGTACAACATTATTATATGTGTATCCAAGCTTAGCTCCTGATACAATAGGTTTTAAAGAGGTGTATGCACTCTGTACTGCAGGATTACCCTCTTTTAAAAGTGCCACCTCATCTTTAGACAGTGTTATTTTCTTATCACGCTTTTCATAAGCAACATCATATCTGTATTGCTTTTCTTCATTCTCATTCCACTCACCAGCTCTGATTCTAAAGTTACGATATGCTTTAAAAGATATAATACCACCACCATCAGTTTCTTCGTAGTCTTCATAGTTTGGAAGATCTATAACACCTACAATATCTTTGTGTGACGCTGTACGCATATAGTCTTGTGTGAAGTTGGTGTATCCAATATCACCCTTTTCAAAGCCTTCATTCCACACTTGGTTAAGTGCTGTATTTGCTTTAGGTGAATTATTAAAAAGAGCTTGTCTTGGAGATAGGAAACTCTTAGTACGCTTCAGCTCATCTTTGTATTGGTAAGGATCTGAATAAAGAACTTTGTGTACTTCAATGTTAGCAATCATGTAATTAACACTCATTGCTGTCATTTCTCTTGTTAACTCTCTTGGATCAAACTCTTTACGTGATCCTACATTTTCTAATATAAGTTTGTTACCTGTTTCATTTTCAACAAGTACTCCATACCTAGTTAAATATCCTTGCATTCTAAATACATCATTCTGAATGTAACTAGCAATAGCTTGGTTTATTTTAGTTTCATGTATTGCATATACTTCTTCAGGTGTTCCCTCAGTGCTAACTACTTCATTATGTAAATTGTCACCAAGAATACCTTTAAAGAAACGTAAGTCTTTGCTATCTCTACCTTTAACAACTGGACGATCTTCTCTAGCTAGTTCTAGTTCTGATAGGAAGTATCCTTTAAAGATTTGGTTTACATCAACCAATCCTCTTGCAAGATCATTAGCAGATATTGAATTACCCATATATAACATATGTTCCATACCTGCATCTCCTGGTACAAGGTTTAGATAATAACCTTCTCTGTTTAGATTTAACTCTTGAACTATTCTTTGTTTTTGACTGAGTCTAGCAGAAGGTGTAATTCTACCTTTAGTCTCATCAATTATACCTCCAACGTATCCACCTTTAAGTAGGTTGTTTGCACCTGATCTTTTCTTTCCAGTTTTAGCATCAAACATTCTACTAATAATAGTAGAGCCTTGAGTAAATACATCTTTAAGTAAGTACTCATATTGTGTTCCTGCTAACTCATTTATATTATTTATATTATCAAGTGTATTGTGTAACTCAGAAGCTGCGTTCACTCCAAGGAAAGTTTGTACACGTTCTCCCTGTAAGTTAAAATATGTACTGCTAAATTCTGGATTAGAAACAGCTGTTTTTAATTCAGCTAATTGTAAAAGACGTTTATTAATATCTAAAGATACTGCAGAGAAAGTTTTCACCTCATCTGTTTTCTCAATACTTTCTTTAATCCCTTCTACAATAGTTTTAAAGTTTTGTGTATTCTTTCCTAACTTATTATATTCTTCACCACTAAACTGTATACCTAGGGTTGATAAAAACTTAGTATAGTCTCTGGGAAGACGTAAGGTAACTTTTCCTAACTTCTTTTTATTAGGTATATATGAACCTTTCTTTTCATTATATGTAAAGTAACTCTTACCTGATTTTGATAATACAGCTATAGATCGTGCATAGTCATTTCTAAGTTGGTTAGCTGAGCTAGATAGAGCAGCATCACCCACTGCCACTTCACCATTTGAAAATATAAATATATTCTTTACATCTGAAGCTTGCTTCTTAAATGTCTTCCACATTCCTGTGATGAGATCCATTTTGTTTGTTGACTTTATATTTTTAAAATCAACATCACCATCAGAAAAGTCTTTACCAGTTAATCTCTTATACAAAGTTCTGTATGTAGCATCACTTACCGCCATGTCTGCTAACCTATTTAACATATCATCAGGGCTTGTAGAAGTGTGTAACTTGTTCATCAATGTGATGTACATCTTACTTACTGGGTTGAGTAGTCTACCATTAATAGTAGACACAACAGCTTTACCATTTTTATCTACAATAGGATTAGCAGCAAGTAATAGCTTTATAGCTGCATTTGCTTTTCTAAAGCTATCTATCTTAGTAGCATCAAACTTATTGCTCTCTTTAATTCTATCTTCATCACTAAGTTGTATTTCATCATTTTCATCAAACTCAACGTTGTATGCTTTAATATACTCCTTATGTTTTTCTGTAAGTCTTGGCCAATCAACAACAACATCTTTTTCTAGCTGACGATTCTGTGCAACTATAGCTAAGAGTCTTTCCTTCTGTTCTTTTGAAAGATTTTCTGTTTTATTAATAATATTATTAATAGCTATCTCCTTACTTCTTATAGTACCTAATACTCTAGGAAGAAGTTTTTCATAGAAGTCTTTCTCATTAAGGTTATCTACTATTGTAAACAAACTTTTGTCTGTCTTAATAAAATCATTCAGCATTAAGAATGTCATCTCCTGAACAGTGTCTGATGTTTGTCTGTCATTTAATGTCTTAAGTCTAAACTCAGAGTCTGATGTAGCAAATGCATCCTCTATATCTATAATACCCTCTTGGGCCATAGAAAGCTGTGTAGCATATGGCATACGTTTTTTGTAATACCCACTACCTATACGCTTGAATAACTCATCTGTAAAGCTCTCTGCTTTATTACCAAGTAGAGCATTCTCAATAAATCTTTTAAGATCTCTAAAGAGTTTAGCAATTCTAGCACCAAGTCCTTTAGCACCTTGTTTCTTTTGTACAAAGTCTCTAAACTGTTCTGCAAGCTCTTCTTTAATTTGAGCTGGTGTAGCTTCAGAGTATTTAACTTTTTGACCTGTAGGTCTATCTATAAATGTTCCTTTACGTGCTTTGAACTCATTAATTATATTAGCTTGTTCTTCAGCACCTGTAAACATTTTCCATACAGCTTCAAATACCTCATGGTATGCTGTACCAGTTTCTGCATTCTCATATACATAAATAGCACCATCCTTAAACATACCCCAAGCTTGTCTACCATTAGTAGCTTGAATAATGTTCTTCACTCTAAATACAGGAACGTTAGGAAAGTTTTTCTTTAACCAAGATTCTACATCTGTCCAGTTTTCTGGTTCAAACATATCAATCTCTTGATTAATCTTAACACGCAAGTCTTCTGAATTAGCATCAGAGATTGCTTGATTGATTTGATCTTCTAAACTATCTATCTTTTGTTGAGCTTCAGTTTGTTGAGCAGGTGTTCCTATTACATCATCACCAATAGTAAATGTTGGTATACCATTATCGTCAGTTGTTTCTACACTAGTTTGTTGTGCTGGTTGAGTAGGAGCTGCAGGTGCAACCTCTCCACCTATAGTGAATGTTGGCAATCCACTTTTATCTGTCTGCTCTTTGTATGCAGACTGTGCTCTAACCTCTGTTAGTTGTGGAGCAATTGCATTATATATAGTTTGTTTGATTTGCTGTTGGGGATCTTTTCCAGACTTCTTTATAGTTTCTACAACAGTTGTTAAATCACCACCCTGTAACACTTGAATCTTCTCTTCATAGTTTTCAAGTGTTGCACTTTCAAAAGCTCTAAAGTTAATCTTTGCACCATTTGGAGAAGTGTATGTATTAATTGTGTTACCATCAAGTGTATAACTTGTAGCTTTACGAAGAGGTATATTGGTAGCTTGCTTTGCTGGTTCTGGTATTTCAAACTCATCAGTTGTATTTGTTACATAGAAATATACACCCACTCTATTAAACTCACCATCTTTCTTTTCCTTGAGGTTAGTGTAAAGAGGAAGTTCAAAACCTTCTCTTGTAGATCCATCAGGATTCTTATTAGATAAAAGATAGCTTTGATAGTTAGGCCATGTAATAGACTCAATCTCTCCTTCTGGAGATATAGATGTTATCTGTTCAAATGATTTATTAACGTCCTTTGTTTTATACGCAGTTACATTATTATATATGTTCTCTAGTTCATTAATAATAAGTTCTTTGTTAGCTTCTAATGAGCTAGGTGTAAATCCAAACCTTGTACCCTTAGATCCTATAATTAAATCAGTTCTTGTAAAAGACACTGGACCTTCTTCAAGTTTAACTTTTTCAAAGAATACACTGTTATTACCTGCATCCTTTCTATTACCTTGCTGGTCAGTTGGTACACCCCAATAAGTTACACCTTTTAAGAACTCCAGAGCACGTATAGAACTATCACTAGTTACACCTTCATTAGGATTAATTAAGTTCTTAGCAACCTTTAATATAGCATCATATATTGCTGTAGCTTCTTTCTTTGTGTGTAATCTATTTCTAAGCTTTACATATCCAGTTGGTGTATCTAAGAATACAGATCCAAGTGGTGTGTTGTATGTAGTGGTTCCCTTGCTAACATTTGTGTTAGTTGTAGGAACATATAATACTAAATCTCTTTCTAAACTATCTTGGTCAACAAGGCCTGCATCTTCTACAGATGTTCTAGCATTGTCATCAGTTTGAGGAATACCAAAAGAAGCTTCTATCTCTTGTGGTATACCTAGTGCTGTTTGCTTTAGAATGTTATCTCTTCGTTCTTTATATTCTTTATTAATTGCATCTTTTACATTTTCAGCTGTTCCCTCTCTATACATTGAACCATCTCTAAATCCAGCCTCAGGTATAGTTTGGTAGATAGCATTGTCTAATAAAGGAGCTCCTTCTGGTATAGGTTGTCCGTTTACACCAACTAGTTCACCATTCTCATTAACCATCACCATCACAATCATTGAGTCTTTAAATTGCTCAATAAGTGTAGGGTCATTATCAAGCATTTGCTCAATCACACCTGGTAATTTAAGATCTTGTGTTTTAGATGTTACAAACAGAGCACGTATATTATCTCTATTTTCAAATGTATCTAGATCTAATCCAAATTGATTAGCTCGAGTTTGATGATCTTTTCCAGTTTCATCTTTGAAATAATCACTTGCACTTTCAGGAGCCACTGTAGCTCTGTATATAATTTCAGGTGACTTCTTAGATTGAGACTCAAAAGAACTAGTTTTAGAAAAGTCTGTAGGTGCTGACATATCAGCTGTTGCTATAACCTTACTAAGTTTAAGTTTAAGTTCAGCCTCTTGAACTTTCTGAGCATTATACTCATCCATGATAGATTGAAATCTATCTGTAATAATCTTTCTAGCTTTATACTCAGCCCTTAAGTCAGCTAAGTCTTTCTCTATTTGTTTTACATTATTAATAGATTCTAAAAGACCAGCTTCATCTATAGTTCCTTCTTTTGACAAGTCAACAGTAAGTGCAAAGTTGGCCATCTCTTGTTTCAATAGAGGCCATGTTTCTAGTAAGTTTTCTCCAGATACTACTTGATCTAATAAGTCACTTAGATACTGTGAGTAATCTTGATCAACAAAATATGTTTTCTTAAGTGTCTTTCTAAATAACTTAGCTGCTGACTTAATAGCTTTCTCTGTACTCTTTGCAAGCTTCTTAGCTGCAGACAGAGCATTGTTTAAATTTTTACCATTGTCAACTAATAATGCTACTTGATTTTTAAGTTCTCTTAAGAACTCCCCACTGTCTTCAGGAGCATCAGTGATTTGATTAGCAAAGTCTTGGAAGTAAGAAATGTTAAGTTCAAGTTCTTCTTTCTGAGCATTTAAGTTATCTATCTCAGCTTCTATATCAGCTTGCATAGATGTAAGGTTATTAAGTGCTTTTGTAAACACCTTTGTAGCCTTTGAGAAGTTAAGCTTAATCTTAGGACCAGTTGGACCAGCCTCTTTCATCTTAGCTATATTCTCTAAGTCTTCTTTTACCTTAGCTAACTTTTTAGTTTGTTGTGCAAGTTTCTTATTTGTTTCTTCTAAACTCTCTTTAGACTCTTCACCTAATTGTGTAAGCACTTCAAGTCTAGCTTCTCTACTCTTAGCAAGTGAGGCTCTTTGTCTAGCAATTTGTTCTGGAGACATGAATTGTTCTCTAGCTTCTTTTTGCTGTTGATTCTCTACACTTCCCACTTTTGTAACCATAGCTTGGTTATAACCTTTCTGTGCAACAAAGTGAGAACCATTAACCTGTACTTTTTGTACCTTACCTTTTGGTGTTAAGTATACAAAATAAAGTTTACCATCTTGATATTCAAGTCTACCTGGTTTTTTACCACCAGAGTTTTTACCAAAGTTAAATTCAAAGATTTCGTTTCTATGATTGTAATAATAGTTAGCTGTCTCGTTGTTTTGCAAAGTGCTAACTTTACCTATCTTAAAATTTTCAAGTACATCTGCAGAAACATTCTTTACCTCACCATTTTCAGTTTTTACTTCTAATGTTCCATCTTCATTTACCTTCTGTACTACAAATTGAGAAATAGGTACAGGAGCATCTAAAGGATCTTTAGCATAATCTACACCTTTACCAACAAAGTATGGAGTGTTTAGTTCAACCTCTTTATCTCCTTGTTTAGTTTTAACTGAAACAGTTTCAGCAGGACCTGTTACAGGAGCATCTTCCTCTATTGGAGCTTCTGAGAAGTTACTAGGATTTTCTTTTATATCTTGGTAAGCTTTTAAGAATGATTGTCTTCTTAATGCAAGTTCTGATATATCTTCTAATGATTTACCAAGTGTTTCTTTTTGATCGTCAAGAATATCCATCTCTTGAATAGATGCAACAGCTTCGTTAAACGCTTCTGAGTTACCAGCCACAAGCTGTTCTATAACCTCAGAAGTATTAATACCTGCAGCTGTAAGAGGACCCATCATATCTAGTATCCTTTGATCATAGTCTGCCACTTTAGTAGCAGTATATAACATCTTATTAATTACATCATTGCTGTATATAGGTTTTCCATTTTCATCTACCTGTCCTGAATAACGTAAGTTAAGTGATTGCCATAGAGACTTTACATTATCTGCGGTTTGTTCAAAGCGACCAAGTCTTTCTAAGTATGCCTCTTTTGTATCACTTTCAAGAGCTTTACCTTCAGATTGCAGTTGTGCAAAACCTTCTTCTGTACTTGCTAGTTTTTTATATTCGTTTATGTCAGATTTTACTAAATCATATCTACCATACTTAATTCTAGGTGTAAGATAATTAGCAATGTAATCAGCTTCTAAATCTTTACTATTTAAAATATCACCATTCTTAACAGCTTGTTCTCTTTCTTCTTGTAATACTGTTCCTCTATTTACAGCATCAATAGTTTCTTTTGTAAAGTCTGATAGGTTAGCGTTATTAAGATCTTTAAGTGCTTGAGCTGTATTTTTTCTTCTTGCTCTGTCTTTTCTAAACCTATTTCTTCCTAACATTATAGATCCAGAAATTCCACCAATAAGAGCATTCTTAGCACCCTCATTACTAAATGCACCATCTGTAATACCTACACCAATAGAATTTAACCAACTAGTAGCTTCACCATTACGTGCTTTATTATAATAGTCTTGTGTAGCCACTGTAGCGGAATATTGACTTACTTCTTCAAATGCTTCTGATACAGAAAATGTGTAAGGTCTTATTTTGTTTAATCTAGAAAGAGCTGGGTATTTTGCTTTTGGTTTTATATACTTACCACCTTCATAAACAATATCATCTATCTCTCTAACAATTCCATTAACTATTCCTTTCTCTGCTTTGTATGTACTTCCTAATATCTTAGGAAACTGAATATAGTTAGTTGCTGTAAGAAGTCCAACATTAGCAAAGAATGTAGCATTGCCTGATCCTTCTACAGCAGCGTTAATAGACTCAAGTGCTGCACCTGTTGGTTCTACACCATATTCTGCTATATGTTCATCAATTAGTTCTTTTCTAAATTCATTACTACTATGTAAAGCCTCTATACCAGCTTCACCAGTTGTAGATAATCCAGCAACAACAGCTCTACCTGCAGGATTTAATGTATTATAATTAGAGAGAAACTTATCAGACAGTGCTCTCACCTTACCATATGTATCAGCAACTTTATTTGCACCTGCTAATCCTGCTTCTGTTGCAGCAAGTGTTTCTGCAGATTTACCAATAGAGAATAATCTAGAAGTATATGGAAGGGCTTTTAATGCATTAGTGTACACGCCTCCTGATAAAGCAGCACCAGCAGCAAATCCTAAGTTCTTTATAACACCATCCCATAAAAAGTTACCTGTAGCCCAATAAGTAGGAGAATACCAATTTGCATCTCTTTCTGCAGCTGTGTAATAGTTTGGTAATGCATCCTCTGCATATTTATTTATCTCATCTAAAGATCTATTAAATTCATTATCATAAAACGAAGAAAACTGACCATCTGCAATTGCCTGATATGTTCCATTAACAAGTCCTACAGTTGACTGTAAGAATGTTGTACCTGTAAGTAACAATCCTTTACTAACGCCATTTACCATTTTTGAACCAAAGCTTTGATTTTGTGCAGCAGCATCTTCATTATCAAAGTCTCCAGCCATAAAATAATCATACCTTCCATTCTCATTAGCTGCATACTCATCAAGAGTTCTTATCTTACCACCACCGCTTGTATCACCTGGAGTAGTAGCATTTTTTATAAGATTAGCTAAAGATGATGTCTTAGGAGATGAAGATGTAAAACTAGCATATGGATTTGTATAGGGAACACTTGGAGCATTTGGAATAGAAACATTATCTCTGTATCCACCAAATCTTTGTTGCATGAATTGTTCATCTAACAAAGGATTAGGAGGAGAAAGTTGAGTTGGAGCAGGTATTACTGTTTTTCCAGATTGTGCTTTTGGTAAACTATTTTTTTCCATGTTTAGTCTATTTGTTTAGAAGCTTCTTGCAGTTTTTTTAATTCAGAGTCAGGCATGTTCTTACTTGTACCATTAAGTAATTGCCATATATCTTCATCAGTAATCTGTTGTAATGTAGGTACAACTTTTTCTTTTAGTATAGGAGTAGGAAATAAATAGTTTTCTAAAACTTGTTTATTTGAAATAGGGTCAAATATATTTAACTGAAGTTTGAATTGCTCAGCTGCTTCTGGCTCTGAATCACTTACAAGATTTCCAGTCACTGTATAATAAGATACTCTTGGAAAATCAGAAGGTCCACCTAATGAAGAATTATCTACTGTAGTTTTATATTTCCCATCTAATGATGTAGTAAAGAAATCTTGAGGTGGTCTCATAATTACATTTTCATTTACTCTAGGGTCAAATCCTAGTTGTAAAGGAGGAACGTTAGATAAAAGTTGAGGTAGGTATTTTTGATTAAATGCTGTCATCTCTGGAGAAGCTTCAAATCTACTTCCAAACACACTTCTATACATATCTCCAGTTATTGGTATAGTGAGACTTTCACCAGCTTCATTAGTAGCATTAATTTGATAATCACCTGCACTGTCTGTATAAACTAAAGCACCCTGTAGCTTACTTGCCATTAATCTAATATCATCTGCAGTTCCCTCAAAACCTGGTAAGCCATCAGTTCTCTCAGCCACTGCAGCTAATGCGTTAAGCGTTGGTCTAAATTGATCTTTTTGTGCTGCACTCTCAAGAGGCACCCTATAAGCTTGTTGAGAAGTTGTAGACATTGTTTTTTTGTAGAAATCTTTTAAATAAGTATTTCTTTCTTCTTCTATTCGTGATGCTTCTTTTTTTATATTATTGCTTACTTCATATATAGTTCTAATAGTTGGATCACTTCTTTTAGTCTCAGCCCACACCCCATATAAACCGTACTCTTCTTCAGTTAATAATCCAGCCTCAAAATCTTTCTTAGCTTTTTCCTGACCATATTTAGGGGATATTGAAGTTGAAAATACTGGAGCCACTGAACTATAACCACCACCCCCTCCTGGAGAAAAATAATTAGAATCAAATCTTTGAAGTAGTGCAGCAGCTTGAGCATAATTCATTCCGTTGATAGTCTTATCCTTAAGATCTTCAGGAATCAATTTATCATACTTAGAGGCTGCTATTATTTCTGCTTCTTGTTCAGCTTGTAAAATAAGATTTGATTGACGTATACTATTTTTTTGTGCTACATCATATTGATTTAAAACTTGTGCTTGATCCCAAGAAACAGAATTAGGTTTTGTTCGATATGCAGAAAGTGCTGCATCAAACCCTGTTTCATCAACCCCAAATGTATTAATAAATTGACTCTTAACTTTTTCAGTAAGGTTTGCTGCTGCAATTTGATTTGCTTTAGCAGCTGCAATTACTTCTGTATTAGTTGCTTCTTCACCTTTAGGAAGTTCAATTGGACCATAAGGATTTTGCAGTAGTTTAAGTTTTTTTCTTTCTATGTTAAGTTTATCATCATTATATCTCTGTTGTTGATCTAACTTAGCTTGTGCAATTCTTGCAGATTGTTGCATCTTATCTCTTTCCATTTGCATTCTTGCCATTGGATTAGTTTGATATGATTGAATAACACTTTCAGTAGCGTATGCATTAGAAGTGTCCTGAAGCCAATTCATTGTATATAACTGTGCTTGTGAACCTTCAACATCTCCATTAGAAAATCCTTGAGATACACTATCATATTCAGACTTAATAGACTCAATACTACTATCTACTTGATCAATTTCACCTTGAATTCTTTGTTTTTCACTAGGGCTTGCTGCAGAACTTTTAAGAGCAACAAGTCTATCTCGTTCTTCAGAATATTTAGTAAACGTAGATTGGTAACTTGAATTTACATCATTTACATATTGCTCAGGAGATGTGTTAGAGTATTTATATAGGCCATCAATAGATAATTGTCTATACGCTTGAGGACTAAGTCCAGATTTCAAAGCTGAAGATATTCTTTCTTTACTAATACCCTTAACTCTAATTCTTGTAATTGCATCTACCAGTTGACCTTTTTCATTAAATGCAACATCTCTTCCAGTTTCTTTTACTCCTAGAGCTTTTATTATATCAGTAGCATCTTTTGTAACATTTACAAAAGGAGAAACATTAGCATTATAATTAGCATCCTGACCACCTTGAAACCATTTGTTTACATCCTTCTGAAACGCTGCTTGGTTAGAAGGAGCCCACTTCCCTTCTGAGTTAAGTTTTTCTACAGTGGTTAAATCTTTTTTATATCTAGCAGTATTTGAAACAGCATTAATTACACCTGGATCCTTTGCTATTTGATTAGTCATTCCATTAACAGAATTAACTAAAGCAAAATTAGAAAAGTCTCCACCTGCTACAGATGATAACTGTCCACCTATTTGATTGAGTTTTGATTGTAAGAGTGCCTTATCTTCAGGTCTAACAACATCAAGACCAGCAATATTATCTATGCTCTCTTGTATTTTTTTTACCCCTTCATCATAGCGCTGCTGCTTATATACACCAACTTTCATCATTGCCTCTACAGGCTCTTGTTGTATATAAGGGTTGAACGTAGGGATTATATCTTTATACGATGCCATAATTTAACAAATGTAATGTGATTAATTTTATTATCCAAGAATGGCTAACAGGTTTTGGTAATGTTTTATAATCAATTTAATTATAAACCTCTTAGCTTTTTTAGGATATTACTATTTTTATGATTCTTTTTAACTGTCTTCCCCTTCTTAGCAAATTCTCCTTCTTGTTCTATAGGAACATAGTCATAGATACCATCTGTATTGTTTGATCTGTTTAAATATCTATCCATCTTTTTATAATTAATATCAGGATTAAGTCCTTGCTCTTCCATTTTCTTTCTTTGCTCTTCTTGAAATTGTCTTTGTTGTTGAATAAGTCCTTGAACCCCTCCAACCATTCCTGGAATTTGTTGTAGAAGTGGATTAAATCCTGGTGTTGCAAGTCCTGGTATACCTGTTACAGTTCCACCTGGAAGGTTAAACATAGCAGATTGTTGAACTCTAGCTCTATATTGATCATCAAAAGCATAGGTTGGATAAAGATTTGCAAACGTTTGTTTTAATCTACCCTCTAGTTGTTTTTGTTGATACTTACTAGAAATAGAATTAAGAGCAGCAATTGTAGTAGCTTTTGTTTTAGCTACAGCTTCTGCTTGTCTATCCTGTTGTTGATCATATATACCTAAGTTAGTTAAACGTGATTTATTAAGCGTATCTAAATTTTCTGAATATACTTGATTTTTAAATGCTTGATTTTGTCTAAACTCTTCAGCATTAATTTGATTTAACGCTTGGTATGTAGGAGCCTGTGCAAGAGCAAGAGCAGCAGGATTACCTTGTAATGTTGCATTTCTTTGTAACACTCTACTTTGCCCAATTACATCATTCTTCATGTCCTGTAAAGAGATATCATAAGGAACTCTCAGATTAGGTTGGTATGTTTGAGCATATACAGGATCTAATGTATTAGAAGATAATGCAGCATACTCTCCAAGTAGTTGATTAGGATCAAGTCCTTCAGTATCTACTGGTGGAGGAAGAACTGGAAAAGGAATTCGATTTCCAGCAACTGTAGTTGTTTCTGTAGTAGTTTCTACTTGAACTTTTTCCTCTACAGGATCTGAACCTTCCACTGCTGGAGTGAATCTAGCACTAGATGTTTGTTCTCCAAAGTCACCATCTACTTGTATTCTTGTAGCATCACCAGCTTCTTCAGCTCTTTTGTTAAATTCATTTTGATAACGTCTTACATCAGCTTCATTTTTAGGATCAAAGTTTTCCCAATCAAACCAAGGATTAGCTTCTTTAGCTGCTTCAAATTGTTCCATTGTAACACTTCCAAACAGTCCAGTTTCTTCATCTCTACCTTGTCCTTTAGGAACTTTTTCTAGAGCTTTAATAGATAGTTCAACAGCGTCTACTTTCTCACCCTCTCTTTTTATATAAATATTTGGATTATCTGGATCTTTCTCATATCCTTCTTTTATCAAATCCTCTGGACTCTTATCAGTCTTTGGTATTTTATCCTTGCCACCTAATTCTTTAGTCTCTAAACCATCTTGACCTTTCTTGAACTTACGTGCATTCTTAGCAAAGTTAGCCATTGCAACAACACCTTCACTGTAATCATCTTTATTAGCCATTACCTTGTTAGCAGCTTCAGATACAGACATTCCACGTTCTTTAGCCCACGCTGTAAACTTACCTCTGTTCTCAGGTTTAATTTCAATACCAGATTTAGCCATATTATTCATAGCTCTTTCTGGATCTTCAACAATTTTATTCTTACTAATAAACTCATTACCTTTTATCTCAAATTGATCAAATGTTTCATTTAATGCACTCTGTAGATCAGCTAAGATATTTTTCTTCTCAGCAATATTTTTTAATTTCATATCAGATCCTTTAAGTATAGCGTCAGCTGTAGATCTTTCTAATTGACCAAATACAGTGGTATCTGATTCCATTCCAAGATTAGCAGCCTTCTCCATTTTCTTATTAATCTTAGCTTCGTCCTTGTTAAGAACATCACTAACGTAGTTTTTAAACTTCTTACCTTTAGCTCTATCATCACTAATCTCTGCTACATACTCTTCTGGTATTTTAAGATCACCGTATACAATTAAGTTCTCATCACCTCCACCGTCTTTTAATTGTTGTGCTGGTTCATTCTCAACTTCTACCACTGTTTCATTATTAGCAACAGAGTCTTTTCCATAAGCAACACCTATACCTGTTTGTCCTGTTTTAGGATCACGATAATTATGTGAGTTCCCTTTGAACTCAATGCTCTCACCACCAGCATATGGATTATAAGATACTGTTTCAACCTTTCCACCCCATGTAGTTTTAACATCCCCACCCATAGCCATCGTGTCTAACATAGATGGGTTACTAGGTACACTTCCACCCTGTTCCATATGAGATGCATATCCAGCTTGTATTGATGGAGCTATTGCTGTATAAGAAAGTTCTTTTTGAGCTCTCTCAGCTCTTTCATTTTCTATTCTAGTTCGTCTATCATCTCTGTCTAATAAATCACCAATACCAGTTCCAATAAAACTACCTACAGCAGATCCTATAGGACCAAACGCAGAACCAATAGTTCCACCTATTGTACCACCAATATTAGATCCAGCATCAGTTCCTTCATATAATCCAATCATTTGACCAAACTTCTTACCACCACCACCAGCACCACCTCCACCATAGGAAACATTACTCATATCAAATCCACCTTGTGCTTTAGGTACTAAATAAGAATTACTTCCTAATACACCACCTTGTTTAAATGCTTTTTGTTGATTAACATTTATTATAGGAGTGTAACCTTGATTATTAAACATACCACCACCTTGAGCTTTATATGCACCACCATGTTTAGCAAGTACATTTGTACCTACACCATAAATAGGAAAAAACTCTTCTCCTGTGTTCTGAACATCTTCAGGTCGTACATATTCACGTTCTATTTTTTCAGGTTCTGATTTAGCTGCATCAAGTGTAAGCTCACTTAACATTCTGTTTTGTTTAGCTCTAGCTAATGTTTCTTTTTGTGCTTTGAGTTGATCTGATATAGACATTATATCACTCACTATAGGAATACCAAAATTCTGTACAGCATCAGAATTGAATATACTACCCACCTGATCTCCAAAACTTGCACCTTCTCCTTGTATACCAAAGAATTGACCAGTTGGTGAACTATAATTCTCACCTGCTGGTAAATCAATTCCTTGTCCCCATGTAGGTTCTATAGCACCACCACCTTGAGCTTTATGTGTATACCCCATCTTATCCATTCTTTCATGATCAGCTGGTTTATTAGCTTTATATCCTTTACCAGTCTTAGGGTCATACATCATGTGTGGTTCAAACTTCTCAACCTTACCACCCTTTTTAAGCATCTTACCAATTCTTTCAGCTTGACTCTTGTGCATATTAGAAGCTTTATATAACTCACCTTCTATCTTTTTCAATTTATCTTTGCTAATTTTAGTACCATTCTTTCCACCAACAAGACTTGCAATCATACTTGGATCAACTCCACCACCACCTTCACCACCACTAAACATTGACATCATTTGAGGCAACATTGACATCATTCCATCACCACCACCACCACTAGGCTGCTGTTCTTGTGCTGCTGAAAGTTGAGCTTGAGTTTTCATATCTTCCATTGTCTCATCGTAACTCTTTTGACCCATTTGTTTTGCCACTGTATCAAACAAGAAAGCTTCATCTATGCGAGTAGGTGGACGATTACCTTTAGGTGTTTCTATGTTTGAAATCATAGCTCCTATATTAGCTTTCTTAACCATAAGTTTCTTTACAGCTTTTCCATGCTTTTTCATAAAGGCTTCCTCAGAAGGAAACTTCTTGTAAAACTCTGCTTCAGACTTAACGCCTGCTATTTTTAAAAATTCAGCTTTCATATTATTAGTATTTGTCTAACCAGCCTCCTGGTTGTGGTGTGTTATAGTTCGTAAAGTTAGTTAATTGATCTAAGGCTACCAAAGATTCTCCCTCTTTTGCATATGCCATGTTAGAAGGATCAGAAGACTTACTGTTATCTGATACAGTATTTAAAAGTTCCAGTATCTCCTCATCGTCATATACCTCTTGCAACTCTCTAAACTGTGCATTATCTTTCATCACTTCCATCATGTCAGGAGTTACCTCTGAATCAAAGATGCTAGGCATTCCTTCCTCTTTTCCAATTGGACTAGTTTCATAGAAATATCTAATAGAATTAAGTCTTGCTCTAGTTTCTGTCGGATCACCTATATAGTTTACCCTATCTTTAATATCTCTTCTAACGTTTCTAGGTGCATCTAATTTCTTTGTGTCCTTAATAGTTCTCTTTCTATATTTATTAATAAGCTTTTGATCACTAAAAGGTATGGTTATTCTGTTAAACTCAGCACCTGGTGAGAAATCTTGAGCGTGTGACAACTCATGAAGTACTACATCTTTATCTTGATTACCTATTAGTTTAGGTTCTGATGTATCTAGAAGACTAGAGTTTAGTTTAATGTCATGCCTGTTACGATTATATCTACCTAAGAAATCACTAGCATGATCGTCTATACTAAAATCAACGTTATCTAAATTGTTTATTCTTTTGTAAGTTAGTTTCTCTATATCTTTTTCATCTCCATCAAAACTATTACTTAATAGTTCTTGACCTCTTGTAGAATTTGTCCAGTCTTTTAAAAAGTCAACTTGAGGTGAAGTGTCAGGAACTCTGTTTATATATGGAAAGCTTGGTGTTGCTGCTTTAGTTTTAAGTCCATCCTGTGCCACAGGGTACTCTGATCTAGAGTTATCTACAGATGCCACCTTATTCATTAACTCAATAAAATCTTCATCTGAATTAACATTTTTCATTAAGTCTTGAAAGTGCTGGTTGTTCTTTATTGTTTTATTTTGTTTTGCTTTTTCTAAATCTTCTTTTGTAAAGTCTTGTGTACCTGCATCATATAATCCTTCTTGTTGCATAAGATATCTAAGAGGTTGCATTCTTCCTAAGTACTCTGTAGGTCTTGTATAGTAATATTTATCTTTAGATATACCTAAAGAATTTTCTTTCATTTTAGAAAGCATTAAATCAGTTGTAGATTGTGGCATTCTATTACCGCCATCATCAGCTGCATGACTCCACTCATGTAATGGTATAGTGTTATAACCACTTAAATAATTACCAGGTTTAAATAAAGCATCAGATGTACTTGCAGAATATTCAGGCCTTAACATAATTGCACCTGGGTATTCATCAGCATCGTACACACCTTGTGTGTCACCTACTCCTGTAGAAATCTCACTAGATCTAGGTAAGAAACCTACACGTGTTTGCATTACATTCTCTAATCTAGATTTTACTTCTTGTCCTATTTGATTATCACTATAATCAGGAAATTCTTTTTTTAATCTCTCTTTATATTTAGGAGACCTCATGTAATTTTTAAACCACTTATATTGTTTTACTCCTTCTTTATTTACACCAGCACCCTCTTGAGCCATAGGGTACTCTGTAACAGAGTTACCATTAAACTTGTAATCTTTTCCTGGTTGCATCATCTTCTTATCACCAGTGTCAGATACTCCAAGTACAGGGTAGTTAACACCCTTCATTGTTATATTGTTGGAGTTTATTTTAGTTACCTTTCCTGGGTGTGCCCATTGTCCTCTGTCATCTTCTATCACACCACCGTTCTCATATTTAGATAACCATCCACCATTTTTGTTTTGTCTAGTATATCTAAATGCTCTGAATGGATCCTTCTTATATTCTTTTCCATCCTTAGTACCTGTATACATATTTTTTCTTTGAATAGGAGCTTCACTATCTCCATCTCCAATGTACTCTCCAGGGTTTACATAAACGCCCATGTGATATGGAAAGTTTAAATATGATGGATCTTCCTTTACATCTTCACTATCTGGACCATAGTAGTATTGTAACACATCTCCTGGTTGAAGATTTTTCTGATCTAATATTTCTTCAAACCCATACTCTTTAAAGTTCTTTAAAAACTCTCTATTATTATAAACATCTTTAGGCATAGCCTCTATACCAGCTTTACTATAAAAATCTTTTACTGTCTGAACACATGTATTATCTCTACATAAACCTTCTTCATCAAAAAGTGCCCTGATGTGATCTACTACACCTAACGGTGGTCTTCCACCATCTTCTTCATTAGCTTCCATTTGACTTGCTATAGATGCTACCTTTTTTCCAATTCCATCTTGAGCTTTAGGTGTTTTACCACCATCTTTATATTTAGGAGTTTCATACTCTAATAATCCATCAGCTCCTACAGCCATTGGTATTGTAGCATATAACCCCTTCATTAGTTTCTTAAGTCCTTTTTTATCTATAACTCTAAAGAAGTCTGCATTTACTTTAGACTTACCAGAGAGTCCATCTCTAAATATTCTGTCAATTAACTTATCTGGTATATCATATTGTTTACCAGTTCCCCAGTATTTTGGGTTAATGTATTGTCTTCTAAGTTCCATTACCCTTGCAATCATTTCTGTAGGCTCTTGTAAATATTTTGCCCAGTCTTTATAAGTTGCTTTAGGTCCTATAAAATCTGTCACCCATTTACTTGTACCTTCTTTTATTTTGAGATTGGGTTTAAGTGCACTTTTAATTAAGTCGTTAGTCTGTCTAGTTAAAGCAGCTCCTCCTGCATTACTAGCATGACCAAGAGTTTCATGTATACCTGTTAACATTTCGCTTGTTCTCGCTTTAGTTTTAGCAGCCTCAGTAGCTCCTACAGGCACCTCTCTTATTTTAACAACACTATTATTACCTACACCCCTTGTATTTGGTTTATTTGGATACATATATTTCCAAGTGTTCATAGGTTGATCAGCACTAGGGACAAAGTATGTTCCTCCAGATCCAGGTTGGACTCCTGTAGTACTATATACAGTATTAAACTCGCCAGCCTGTATTGATTTCATGTTGTTTCTTGCCAGGTTACCACGTATTGGACGATAGAACATATTGATTTCACTGGTTAAAGCATCGATACTTTTTTGAAGAGATTTTGCTTTAGGAAGAACATTACTACCTGTTGCTTCCACAAAATCATCTAATTGTTGTTGCAACACATTTAGTTCTCTTGTCTTAACTTTAAGATAATTCTCATTCATTGATGCCATAGGAAAAGGCTTTAATATCTGATCATCAAACTTAGACACAAAACTTGGATTGTTAGGATTTGTCCATGATTGCATAAAATTATCCGCATCCATCTTAGGGTTACTCCTAAGTGGATTTGGTGGATTCTGACCTCTAGTAAGAAAGGTTGGTATTCTAGGATTATCATTCCCTATTTTAAAAGCATCTCCTAAAGGGTTTCTATAGTACTTACCAATATTCTTAAGAGGTGTAGTAAATTTTTTAATTGCATTTTTTGCAAGTCCTACACCAACAATATTTAGTGGATCTGCTACTACATCCATAGTAGTGTTTAAAGAACCTCCTAGATCCCATCCAGGTTTATCTTCAAACCCCATTGTTTGAGATGGTAATCTTTGTGTATCAAATGTAAGGGCATTTAAGAAGTTAGCATCTCTACCTCTTAATGCTTCTATGCCCTCCACCATAAGTGATTGAGGAGCTTGTAATGCAGCTAAAGGTTGTTTTACTAACATACCTGTCACCATATCTCTTGTATCCTCAGCTAATCCTCTATCTGTTTGAGCAGCTCTTCTTACACCTCTACCGATAGGTCCTGGATCCTTAAAATACTCTTTCTGTTGTGCAGAGAGTTTATCATACAGAGGATATTTTTCATAATCTACACCTGCTGTAACTACCACTTCCTCTAGTTGATTAGGGATATCTGCAAATGTACCTTCTTCATATGCTTTTTTATATTCAGGCGTACCATACATTACTGTTCCATCTTGAGCTCTCTTAGGTTCTTCAGGAGATGTTCCAGACGTACGTGCATACATCATACCTGATGCACCTGGAAGGCTTCCTCCCATACCAAATTTATCTAACCAACCACCGTTCAGCTTTTTTAAAGGCGTAGCACCACCAGCAACAGCTCCAAAGAACTTCTTTTGTTTCTCTGTAAGCGCTTTACCTCGAACTGTTCCATCTTCGAGTATCTTCTTTGCTTTAGATGCTGTTAAACCTTTTGCCATTACTTATATGATATTTGTGATGGTGTTACAATAAACTGACTTATAATGTGTGTTGTTGATGAGTCATCAAGTATATGTCTCACCTTTAAGTTTTTAGCTCTAAGGGTTGACTTACCAAATGATTTAGGACCATAGTCCATATTAGATTGATTAATAATTTTATCAATAGAAAGAGATTTACAAGATGTATTAAATAGTGGTATCTGCTCATTTTTCTGTAATGCCCAGAATGTGTTATACTGATAAAAGTTATCACTTTTGGTAAATGTAATAGTCTTACTGTCACTGTTTAATATAGGATATTGCATATATTCTGACAGATTATTTTCTGGCTTAGGAACAAGTTCTAACAATCCTGTAGATTGTTGACCGTTGTATAGTACAGCCTTGTTAAACCATTTATCATCTATTTGTACCTTTCTATTACTATCAAAAGATCCAGATACTGCAGGTAAGTATCTATACACTTTACTATAGTCTTTTACATTCTGAAGTATCTCATCATTATATTTATAAGCAAATGGGTATTCTATAATGTAAGGTTCAATATTACCATAGTAATAATTATATATCTGTGGATTCTTTAGGTGTGTCCATAAGCACCCTGTGGTGTCTTGACTATATGTAGCTGCCTGATATTCATCTATAGGAATATCTATAAGTGGTATAAATTTTTCAAATTCACAATCTCCATTTGATCTGATTATAATTGACGAAGCATCATCTTCAACATCAACAGTAATTCCATTTATTAACTGACCTCTAGTCACAGATGACAACAATACCTCTTTTAACTGAGTAAGTATGTCAAATGGGCCTGCATTTGGTCCAGAAAAAGTTAATTTTATTACTATTGTTTTCATATTAAACTGGGTTGTTACATGGTCCTATTAATGTTGCTCCTATTATTCCTAGACCTGCACATACTATTTGTGTTTGTCCACTACCTAAACTTATTACTTGTTGTTGACCAAAACAATCTGTATAGTATGTTGCTATCGGTCCACTTACTTCATACTCATAACATGTTGGTGAAAGTGTAGTGGTACTAGTTGTGGTAGACGTACTGGTACTTGTTGTGGTTGTATTTTCAATTCCACAATTTAGATATGCTGCTGATTGGCTCAGTGTTTTATAAAATACCTCACTCTCACCTGGTGGAGCAGGCCGATTACCTGTTTCAGTTACATCAACAAGTCCTTGGATTGGATCAAATATGTATAATGTACCGTCAACTATAATGTTAATTACACAGTTACATTCAAATAACATAATACGTCCAGTAAGTTGTCCAAGACTTACATCTAATTCAACATTACCGTTAGAGTAATCAAATTGTGTAATGTAGTAGTCTAGTCCGTCTTTAGATATTAAAACTAACTTATTTTCTATAGTGTATAATAAATTACTTTCCACAACTCTGTTTAGTTGTATTTCAAATTGTACATTTATTACAGCTGTATTTGCTTCAACGTTTATTTCTATAATCTTTTGTGGAGCTGTAGTAGAATCTACACCTAATAATGCCGTATTACTTATTGCAATGTTACCTGCAAAAGATGGTGTTTCTCCAAAAGTAATATCTCTATTAAATGTTGCTGTAAATGGAGAAAGTGTAATATCCCATTCTTTTATGTCTGTATCTATAGTCCATAACTTACTTGACGTAAAAGCAACACCTGTTGTTGCTGAGTATACAAACCCTGGAACAGTTGGATAACCATCTTGTGAAGTAGAGTCTTCAGAACCTCCACTTATATATAAGCCATCAGGAGTTACTGAAATAAATCCACAACACTCATCTAGTTCTGGTGGAGGAGCTACAGTAGTGATTGTAGTTAAACAGGAATCACAATATTCTATTTGTTCAATTCTAGAATTAGAAGCTACATAAAAGACACTATTGGGATTTTCTGTATTAGAATACCAACCTTCTGAAAGACCTTCACAGTATGGAACTAGTGGTTCCCAAACATATACTGCTTCACCTATACCATAACTATCATAAGAAACTTGTATACTAATTCCTAATATGTTTGGAGATATTAAATTCATTGCTCTACACGCATCTTCTGCTGAACCTGTGCTAATTGTTGGAGATCCTCCAACTATTTGATATCCTTCTAAAAAACTATCAGTTATTGAATCCTCTGACGGAGTATAACATGGAGCTGTTGTAGTAGTAGTTATTGTTATTATTCCTACACCACCAACTAGTTCACAAGAAGTAGGTGAAACCTCACCATTTTCTATGACAATCTCTCTTTTTGTACTAGTAGTAGTTGTTGTTGGAAACAATGTTGTTTTTGTAGTAGTTGTAGTAGTTGTTGGTAAAGTAGGAGGTAATAATTCACCTGCTATAACTTCAAGATTTCCAAAACCATTATCTGTACAACATCCATTTGTTCCTGAATAAAAGAAGTTATTCTCTCCTATATAAAAGTTTGGAATATATGAATGAAAAGATATCCAACTCTTTGTATTAAAGTCAAAAGAGATTGTCCAAGATTTATTACAGAAGTATTTTTCATCTTCAACAAGATATACAATATGTCTTGGAGGATCACTAGGAACTTCTTCTAAAGTTGTAGTAGTGGTAGTCACCTGTACTGTAGTTGTTGTAGTTGTAGTTGAGGAAGATGTACTAGTAGTTGTTGTTGTTGGAAATGTACTAGTAGTAGTAGTTGTTAAAGATGTACTAGTAGTAGTAGTAGTTGTTTCTTCTCCACAACCGTTCGCCAGTGGTATAAGAGTTACATTAGTAGATAATATTTGTTCAGCACATGGCACTATAATTCCTCCACAACTATTACCTCCACACTCAAACGAAAGAGTCTCAACAAAATCATCCCCACAAGGAATATATTCAATTAGTAGAGTTCCTTCAAATGTTGTGCTTATATATCCACTACAGTTATTTGGTAATTTTGATGTTGGGTCTGCTTGTGCAAAAAGAGGCGCAACTTTACCTTCAATATAAAACTCTCCTGTATCTTCATCATATTGAATATTATTACGAAGAGGAATATAATCACGCTTGGTAATAATTACTCTTTCAAACTTACTATCATATACACCATGTAATCCAATACCATTAAAATGATTGTCAGTATCTACATTAGGAAAGTGTTGAAGTATTTCAAAAGGTAAATGATCTGCCATGAATCTATTTACACCAGAACCAAACGCTGTAAGATCTTGAACTTTAGTTCCTGAAACTAAGAATACTTGTCCTCTTTTTGCATCTATAGTTATTTGCCCTTGAGGTATTTTTAATAAAAACTTATTCTGGCTTCCTACATAACCAAGATCTGTTTCAGCAAAATCAATTGGTGGAGATGCATCAAATAATCTAGGGTTACCTATATATGCTGCTTGAGGATTACTAGTGTCAATAGTCAATAGATTATTGTATAGTAATGATTTATTCTCAAATCGTGCAAGGATTGCTTTGTTTTGAATACCATCTAATGATGTAAGGTTTCCATAATTTTGTGGAAAGTCATGAAACGATAATGCTCTATAAACTAACCAGTTATTAACTCTAGAGTCAGCAGTTGTTATAGCTGCATCTGAATAAATAGCTCTAAATGGAAACACTGTGTAACATAAGTCATCTTTCCAATCTGGAGGTAGATGTGAAAATACATTTTCTTTATTCTGTTTAGAATATGTCACATTATAATAATACGTGTTATCCTGTGCAATAGGTACGTTTGTTTCTTGTAACCAATCATCAGGAATGCCAGAACTTACATGAGGCCAGAAGTCTCCTTCTTTATTATTAAAAGCTTGACGCAAGTCTGTGTTGTATGTAGTTTCACAGTAGAAGTTTGGAATACCGTATGCAAATAAATACATATACCCATCATAGAAAGTTCTATATGCTCCTCCTCCTGGTTCTATAGTAGATGGATCATTAGGACAATCAAAGTTGTGTGCCTTATATGAAATTAAGTTTCTTACAGGAGTTATTTCACCGTTCTCCTCTAAGTCATAATCTTCTAATATAGATCTTGAAGAGTGCCAAAATCTTGGGTATCCAATATTACCAATCTCATCATAGAATATATCACTATCATCAGGAGCATTCACTCTATTATCTATAAAGAATGGTAGTTTGGTTTTAAACGCAAATCTAGAAATAAATGTGTCTCCACCAAATATTGTAGAAGTTTTGTTATCTTGTATTAGTGCTTGATATCCTGTATCAATAGTAGTATATGAATATATTTGTCCATATTGATTTGGAAAAATGTTTTTCATAGATGCGTAATATGATACTACTGTAAGATCTTGTTCTTTTTCAGGAGTAGCACATGCACCTTTATTACCTATTGTAAATCTAGATTTATCTTCTATAAGAGGATCTCCTCCACTAAGTAGACTAGGTGTTTGACTTGGAAAAGGTATAGGAGGAATGGACACCGTAGCATTGCTAGGTAATTCTCTTTCGTCTAATGTTTTTATAAATACAGAAGTCTCTCTGTTCCAGTTATTTATAGAGTACTCTTCCTTAGGACCTAATGATTGTACACCTGGTATCAAGTATCTAGTTAAATCTATATCCCTTTGTTTAATTCCTCCATTTGTGTTATTAGCTATATCATAAGAATAATCATAATTAGCTCTAGAGTTAAATGACATTCCATAATTCTTTCTTGTAATACCATTTACATAGATAGTTAGATATGCTTGATATGCCGTAAACATCACACCTAAACTTTGTGGATCTGATAAGTCAGCCATTTTCTTTGAGCTATCTAATGCATCTTGTTGGGCCTCTTTAGAAAGAAGTTTGTAGTTAGCATTATCTTTAACTTGTACCCAATGAGCTTTTCCAGCACCAAACATTACACTCTCAAGCTTTAATACACTTCCTAAAAATGGTTGACCAAAAGATGTTTCTGGTGAATTAAATACTTGTCTGTATGTAATTTCTCCATCTTCTTGTTCACCAATTGAAGGTTGTGGTTTTTCAGCATTACAACCTAAAGAGGATCTTCTACTTTTTGTTCTCCTACCGTACCAGCCATTATTACTTGTACTATCTCCTTCAAAATCAGAACCTTTTTTAACTCCTGGGGGATTTTCAACTTCTCCAGCAGCAAACACTTCTTCCTCCATTTTTGTCTGTCTAGGTCTACAACAATCTACCCACCAGCCTATCCAAACTCTACCACAATATATAACCTCTGGTTCTGGTGCTCCCACTTCAGTAATAACTGTATATTTCTTCGATTTACCTAGAGGTCCATTATCAAACATATATTGTGTTCTAGCTACTTCACTAACGTAAGGTGTATCATTCCAATCAGTGAATGGATCTTGCCAACGTATCCTGTGTCCACATGAAGGTGGAATGGACGTATTGTCAGTAAATACTCTCCATACATCATAATCACCAGGACCAATTACCATCCTACCTAAAAGTGGAACAGGTCTTGTTAATGAACAGATTTCAACAACTTCATCTACTTGTATAACTGCTTGTGTCACTTTACCATTCAGTGCACTAGTGTACTCAAATACACCCTCACTGTCATTCACTACTACTTCAAGTCCTTGTAATATTGTAAGAAAAGTACTTGTATCTGGTTCCGTTGCTTGCAAATATACCAAGTATGGTTTAGACTCAGCACTCCATGCATTATTGTTTGCTAATACATATGGATCTGAAGATAAATCATTATATGGATAATTAGGGTAGTAGTAGTCTTCTTCATCCCTAGTATACTTGTTTACGTTTCTAAGTATACCTTTTGCAATAACAGATTTATTAGTTCCTCTATCTGCTCTTACAATCTTATAGGCAACAATATCATCTTTCTGATCTTGTGTTAGTCCAGAATTCTCTATTAATGTAGATACCTGCAAATTATCCAATCGTACACCAATAGGAAATACAGCATCGTTCTGCATTGTAGGAACAATTTTATTATTGTCATATACTATTGTTCCGTTTTCTATAATAGGACTCACTGCTACATCTGGAAACTTGTGATGTCTGATAGGTTGTTCAGATAAATCTCCCCAAACATCTGGCTCACAAGGATACGTTTCTGTTGATTCCCAGTATGAAAACTCACCATATTCCCAAGGCCCTTTGTAGTTTGGATTACTAGATTGACCAGGAGAGGCTCCTGTTACAGAAGCTGTATTATATATTTTCCACCAAGGTTTAAATCCTACATCACCAGCATAGTAGTCAGGGTCTCCAATAAAATCGTTATTTTGATTAGGTCCTGAATCAGCTACATCAGGATAAGATTCGCTATTACCTCTTTCTCTTCCTGGAATGTGAAAACCGTCTGTCTGTTTACCATTCTTCAATAAAAATACAATTTCAAATGCATACACTTCATCACGCATATATCCACGAAGATTTACAGCGTTTAATTCATCTGCATAATTTTCATCTGCTGGTATTCTGTGTGTCTCCCAACCAAGTGTTATTTGATTTGCAATTGACTGGTAGTTAATTCTGTCAATAGATGTAAGATTATCCCAAACAAGAACATCTTGTACAGCTGTAACATCTTGTGCAATATCATAATATGGAAACTTTTCAAATATATCTGATATAGAAAGCTGTATAGGTGACTGATCTCCTCCTGTATAAGTTACTTCTCTTGTAGAATCTTCAATACTATATGTACCAACAATTTCAACTGAAGTTATGTTATTTATAGTTTTTATTACGGCTAAGTTGTAATATTCAAACTGTCCTGATAAATCTAAATTAGATACACCTACAACAATAGATTTCCCCACTGGGTAATCAAAGTTTACTGTTGTTGTAAACTCATCAGCAATAGGTAAAGGGTTAGTTACAGAATAGTATGATGTAAGTTCATTACCACTTGCGTCTGAGTATTGAATTGCAAACTGGTATGTACCTGCTGTTAAATTACCTACATTTCTGATCTGAGTGATCATTAATTGAGGTATGTCAAAGTTAGGTTGAAGTTTAAGCTGATTACAATCAAGCTGATCGGTTTCTGTAGAATTACAAACGCTACCATCTTGTTCTAAAGTAATCACATAAGGGATATTTTCTATGTCTAAATATCTTCTAGGATTAACTCCATCTGTCCAGTAGAGTTCTGTTGTACAGTTTGTTATTCTATGTACAATTTTAGGAATTGGATGATTTACATCAAAGTTAAGACAAGGAGCATTTACAAGTGTTTGATATTGACAATCATTATTGTCCATAAATCCAATCTCGCTACCTCCTGTACTTGGGTTGGCTAAAAAGAATATATTCTTACGCTTCTCAGAAATAAAATGAGAACCAATAAGTTTATACCCTGAAGGAAAATCTAAACACAACTCATTACCTGGCTCATTCTGATAGTTTACAGAACTAGAGTCAAAGTTTTCTACAGCAGCATTTAAAGCATACGTAAGCCTTCCAGGACCAACTTGATTAATAGAGCTGTCTAGGTTTAATCCTGTTCTAGCAACACTTGGATTTAATCTAATGTTACCCTGCTTCTTTGTTTTGTCAGAATCCTTTTTTGATTGCTGTTTAGCCATAATCCTTAATTATTGCGTCTTCTTCTTGTACCGTATCTATTTGTACGAGTTGGAAGTTCATACTTGTTGAACCTACTCAAGTCTTTTTTTATTCTCCTTTGTTTCTCCCAAGGAGTTTGTTTTTTAATTTCAGTCTCTGCTTCTATATACTTCTCATTATATTCTTGTTTATAATAAGCTAGCTTTTGTTGAAGTTGGTTAAAAGTTTCATCATTTGTTTGATTAGTTAGTGTTTCAAAGACTTTGAACTTAAGAAACGATTCAACATACTCTGCTATACGATAATTATCAGGAACCAATTGATTTCCTGTTGTGTCATATTCTGTAGCATAAAACAATAAGTGAACTACACCATTTCTAAAATTAGTTACAAACTTATTATCTCTAATATCAAATGAATCATAGGTTGAAGATCCAGGAGTGAATTCTCTTACAGGTGGTGCAAAGTTGTTCCAGTCATTTCTGTAACTTACATCACACTGTTGTCTTGTAGAAATGTTACCTGGTCTTAATAAATAACTATGTCTATATGATCTAGCTATTTCATTATTTGTTTTATATACTGCTTGAACTAATTCAGGCATACATGTTCCATCACAACTTGGGTGTTGACAGCTAGGATTATTACAAGGAGTTCCTCCTATAGTTAATGGAGATACTTGTATAGTTGTTGCATTAGCTGCTTGTGAATAAAATGACGTAGCGGAAGGATAAGGATTTCCTGGTATCTCAGCACACATCCATGCTTCTCTAACAGCATGAAAGTTGTCTGGGAGCCTAGCTTCAAAGTCCTCAATGAATAATACTTGTTCACTAATGACATAGGTAGTCCTGCCTAACTTTTGTAGACATTTGTCTAGATAAGTAGGGAATAGTAAATCATCTACAGCGCCTGTATCAAAGTAACTTTTAAGTTCTTCTTTTACAGTAGCGTAAATAGGCTCTGGGGAAATAAAATTGTATTTATAGTAGTATGACATAACTTATTTTTTCCATTCATGATACATGTGTTGGTACTTATCGTCAGTTTTTATATAGTGTGATAATAATCTTGAGGTAATTCTTGAGGGCTTGAAGTACCATAGTTCAGAGTTTCTAAATCTAGCGCTTTCTTTAAACCACATCCACCCAAAGAAATATCCTTCTGTGTGATAGTTAAAGTTATATATAACTTTTCCTTTCTCTTTAGTTTTCTGCCAGTCAATAGGTAAGTTAACAAACTCTTTACCATCTACACCTTTTACTTTTCTTCTTTTCTTTTTATTTATAGAAAATTGCCCAAGGCTACCTACTAACTTTTCTTTCTTTCCTGTTTCTAATATATAGTGTTTAAATGTATCATTATAATGATACAATATATTTCTCCACTCATCAAAAGACAGATTCACCAAAGGGTGTTTCTTACAGAAATCATTGTAGTTATCTTTACTTGCACTTCTCCAATCAACAGAGACTCTAGCCATTTGTTATTAGTTTGTAGGCTGGGCGTTTGGTGCTTGTCCATCTATTCCTTCATTACTCATATCTGTCTTAATTTGAAAGTATGTAGATAAAAGTTTTGTAGAAGTCATTGCAAGAGCTTGCTGCTCTAAGTATCCAGGAAGTGCGTATTCTTTATCTAGTGGATTCTTACACAAATCATCTATAGAATAATTTGTACCACAATCACAATCTGGATACATTATTTCATTAGGTACATCTTCTTCAAACAATGCTGCCAACCTTATTGATTTTAATAATGGATTACTTACATATAAGTAACCGTTAGATATCCAAAAATAACTGTCCTTTTTAATTATTCTAAGTTTTAGTATATTTAAATATCTATTTATTGTTATTTCTTTTAATTTAGTACCTTTCCCTCCCATAGCGTTTATAGAATAAACACCTTGAATTACGTATTGATAATTACCTTCTGATATTCTAGGTAGTTTAAATTTAGTTCTTGCTACAGTGCAAGGGTCAGCATATTCACAACATTCTGAAATAGGAACTTCTACCATCTCTAAACAAGGAATGGTAGTAAAGAGAGTATCACTCGCCCATAATTTCCTTACATTGGTTTCTCTTTTAATTAACGTCAAGGCATTATTTCTTATTTCAGAAGCAATTGCTCTGTCTGTAATAAGCGCATCAGTTGATAAAATCTTATGCGTAGATCGCACATCTGAAACCAATTTTCTTAATGTTGCCATAATTATATTCTTTCTTCAAATTCAGCCACTTTACCAAGCTTATCATCATAAACTAAAGCAAGAGCAGCTCGTACACTATGTACAAAGTTGTTATCTTTATGCCATCTATCTGTACCAGATAAACTAGGCATTTGTTGTATTCTAACCCCTTTTATTTCTTTAGCCATGTAATGATGTTTATCACCTGTATGGACTTCTCTGTATTTAGCATTTCCAAACATAGATGCATACTTTGGATGGGTAGCAAACAATAGTGGTAGTTGATCTATCTTACAGTTCCCATGATGGTAACCTATAAATGTTTCACCAACTACAGTTGCTTTTATTAATCCTTCATCTCTTATAAAGCTTATATTCTTTTCATCTGTAAAGTATATATCTAATGCATGTGCTAGATAGAAAGACTTTGTTCTATCGTGATTACCTTGCACTAATATAACTTCTACATGATTAGAGTTTGCTTTTAACATCTTGATAGTATCTACAAGTATTGCAAAACCTAACTCATACTCAGAAGAATAATCTAATATAGTGTCTTGTGGTGTTCCGTTTGTTGTTGAGTTTTGATAGTTATCTGTATGAAAAAAATCATTAGATATTGGAAATACTACCTTATCTACATCATAAACAGATCTTACCTTGTGCATCAAATTTTGAGCCACTTCAAAAAATCTTCTTACTCTTACTGCAGGATTGTTATCACCATCAACATATCGTTTTGCTAAATGATAATCAGATAGAGATATTTCAACATCTGTAACATCTCTATTCTTAGTTCTCTCTGGTGAGGGGATTGGAATGTAATTTGATTTATAGTTCTCTAGGAACTTGCTGAAATCCTCAGCTGTGTAATCTGTTGGTGTCTTCCTCTTTGAAAATATTGAGGAAGTAAACTTTCCACTTGGAAGCACTTTAGACCAATAGTTTGTAATTATGTATTTGTCTAAGTCTATTTTATGAAGCTTTGCTAGCTCCAAGTAATCTTTGGGTTCGTAATCAAGAGTAATTGTACTCTCCATAGTCCCCTTCTCATTATTAACCTTCTTTAGTGATTCAAAGGTTTCTGTTGTGTTTGATGTTCTTAGAAACGTTTCTCCTTCATCTTTATCTCTGCTTCTTATTTCTTTAATTAGTTCATCTACTTCATCTTCTGTTATATTTAGCTTCTCAGCATAAAACTTTTTACTTTTCTTCCAGCCCAGTAGTCCCTCTAGCTGTCTGAGTAATTTCTCATTGTACGACATTTAATTGTGCTTTAGTTAAAAAATATTGTAAATATATAAAATTTATTTTGGATATTACAAATAAATTTACTAAACCAGGTTATTATTTATAATCAACTTAGTTATAAATAAAAACTCCCAGGGCTACTAATAACCCTAGGAGAAGCCTTGTAAAACCAACAAAACAAGACTTTTTTATACATTAATATCTAGGAATATTCCTTCATCAATTGCCATAACTCTAACAACTGTTGCTAGATCAGGTAATTGATCAGTTGGATAACCATCTACCTTAACTGTACCTAACAGTTCAGCTCTAGTTACATTTGTTGCAAATGGAGCTGTAAAGTTATTTATGTCAGAATAGAGATTAAACAAATGAAGATCTTTACCTATTGTATCTATTTTTATTAAAGCTGTCATATTATATTATGAAAATAGGATTGCAACATTCTCAAAGTTTGTACACGTTCCAGTATTCTGAACTCTTAAAATTGTTGTGCTAGCATTAACTCCTACATCAACACCAGCTGGTGCTATGAGAGATGACATTGATACACCAGTAGCTACAGGAGTTTGGTAAAAGTCACCATTTTGATATATATCACAAGGTCCTGAATCGGCTCCATGGGGTGCTGTTATTTTTACATTTACGGTAAAGGCCATATTATATTGTTTTTAAAATTTATAAATTATATTGTACATATGGTAATTGGTCCTCCAACATTACCATTTCCATCTATCTCAAATGAATATGCTCCACTTGCACCTGCAGCTGACATTTCATAGATGTGCCAAGGTGCTGCTGTTGCTCCTTGAAAAACAGTAGTACCTGACGCATTTTGATAAACGACAGAACTAGTAGTTGGTGAACCATTTGAATTAACGTTTGTTACCCAAACATCATATGTCATCGATTGTGTACATGCAGAAGTACTGCTTGATTGTCCAAATGGACTCAACAGTCCTTGTGTCAACCCACCTACTGTACTAGTAGTTGTAGTAGTTTGAGAAGGTGCAGTTGCTGTTATAGTACCTAAATCACAAGCTCCTACAGCACTAGTCGTAGTGGTAGTTGTTGTTGGAGCTGCAGTGGTTGTACTAGTAGTTGTTGTTTCTATAATTGTTGTAGTACTAGTAGTTGTTGTATTTACTATAATATTACCAATGACCTCAAGATCTTCTGTAATTCCAGCTTTAGTAAATGTTACATTCGATACATGTGAATTAGTTGCAGATTGAGTATCACTTAAGATTACAACTGGTGATCCAAGACCTTGTAATGTTGCTCTGTTTTGGAAAGTATGTATTCCAGTCTTTTGATTTGTAACTATAACTTTTACTGTTGCTCCTGTACCAACCAAAATCTCACCTGTCAATGGATAATTAGCTCCATCAATACTTTCCTGAACCTGAACAACATCATTTACAAGTATTTGCATACCTACAGCAAATATTTCAGAAGCTGTAGTAGTTGTAAGTTCCCAACTTAACTTTTCAGGATTTCCAGTAGTAGTTGTTGTTGTAGTAGCTGCTGTAGTAGTAGTTGTTGTTGTAGGTGCAACTGTTGTAGTTGTAGTAGTAGTAGGTGCAACAGTTGTAGTTGTTGTAGTTGTTGCTGCAGTTGTTGTTGTAGTTGTTGTCGGAGCTACTGTAGTACTTGTAGTTGTTGTGGCTACCGTTGTTGTTGTTGTGGTAGTTGGTGCAACAGTTGTTGTAGTAGTAGTTGTTGGACAATTAGTTGGTAAGTCAATACAATTTTCACATGTACCAACAGAGCAAACTCGTATAATGGTTGCTCCCATAGGAAGTGTAACTGTATATCCAGCTACTAAATCTACAGCTGGGACTTGTGTTTCAAATGGAGTTGTAAATCCGTCCGCATCTGAATATAAGTCAAAAGGTCCAGCAGCGCCTCCAGGTGGAATGGTTATGGTTATTTGTATTAACATGGTTTAAGGAATTAAAGTTGTTGTTGTTGTTGTTGTTATATTTTCTAAAACTATATCCAAATAATTGACGCACTTACCTAAAGCCTGCACTCGTACAATGTTTGTGTAATCTGGAACTAGAGAACTAGTGTATCCATTTAACAAGTCAGTGTCTGATACATCTGTTTCAAAAGGGGTAGTGAAATTATCTAGATCTGAGTATAAGTCAAATTGAGAATTATCAAATCCTATTTGGGATATGGTTAGTAGTACGGTCATCATTATGAACAACAGTTGTTATTAATGTTTGTTATTTGTGAGTTAATGTTTATTATCTGTTCTTTAATAGAAGCAATGTCACTAGTGTTAGTTGCAACTTGACTCTTTAACTCGACAAGAACAGAGTCTATTTTTGATAATGCTACATTGATTGTGTCACAAGCTTCTACACCAGATCCTGGAAGAGTTGGACCATCGTACACAACTGTGCTCGATACAGTACCATTTGTTCCACAGGAGTTAGTACATTGATTACATGTACTTGTGCATCCACAAGGGTTATTTAAAACTACATCAGTGCAGCAAGGGTTTACAGGTAGATATGCCATTTTATTTTGTTTTAAGGTATGTAAATTATATAATATACTCCACGTCCAGGTTGATAGTTACTATGTGATTGTCCACCACCTGTAGGATCAAGAGTAACACTATGTGTATGTGGAGGAAGGGGATTTGCATTAAACTGTCTTTGTCTAAAGGCATTATTTCCACCATCAAATCCTCCACCACCTGGTATACTATCACCAAGGTAAGGTCCTGCTGCCCATCCTGTAGGGGTTATTGTAGGTGTTGATTGTCCAAGAGTAACATCGTGTATGTGTGAAGGAATTTGTCCTTGAGTCAAAACTATACCATTATTACCTATTGCAGTTGATATTGTATAAGTTGGGTTATCAGGTTGAGCAGGATCTACAGTTACATCCATTGCTGCACCACCCATGCTTCCATCACTAGTTCCAACTAGTACTCTACCTCTTAAATCAGGAGTTCCATTTTCACCATTACACAAATATATACTTTCCCATTCACCTATACCAGCACCAGAAGCATTAAAGTTGTTAAGAAATGCAGCACCTCCAGTAGCAGCAACAATTGAAAATGGAACCATCCTATTAGCAATAAGTTGTTGACCTGGATCATTTTGTATATAGTTTTCAATATACGTATTTATATCTGAAATTCTAACATAAGTGTTTTCAACAAAAGTTATAAAATCATTAAGTTGCTCAGCCACTGTACACACCTTATATATCACACTTTGTAATACTGCAAACGTGTCACTTGTATCTGTGGTTGGTATAGTTATACAATCTAGGTCATAGGCTGGTAAGGGTGTTTCTCCTCCTTCTCCTGAAATTTGTTCTTCTAAACTACATAAAAACTTTACGATTCCTGTTAAGTAATTATTTAATGAAAGGGGATTACAATCGTCTAGTTCTGCTTGTAAACTTGGACATATATCTGTCTGTGGTACTACAGGAAATATTCCTGTACCATCAAGTGTTGAAGTTAGAAAACCTATTATTGACTGCTCCACATAAGACAGAGAGTCTCCATTTTTTATTCCTAGAACAGGGACATCTACCCCTGTATATTTAACGCATTTATCTGAGCATATCTGAGTACATCCGTTATAGCAATTTGAGCAATTATTTGACATGATATTTTATATTTTAACAAGGGTTATTTAATGTGTCCGTTAGACCAACTTGCCAATAAGTTGCTCCGTCACATTCTTTATTTATTTGATCACTTCCTCCAATTTGAGTTACATACTCTATTGAGGCGTTATTTACAATAGTAAGTTTGTCACCTGCATCAAGACTAGTGATTCCTAATTGGTTAGCTACTTCATCTATTCTACAAGCCCATCCAACTTGATATGAATTTGGTCCACCATCACATCCTGATCCACCTCCAGCAAAAACTAGTCCAATCACTTTTATAGTTCCTCCTATATTAGCAATTAAAGCAGATCCTGAATCTCCACCCCTTACTGGATTACAACAAAGTTCACTTGGATCTTGTGATGTAGGATCTTCTAAAGGAGGTTTAAAATATCCTATAATATCTTCCATTTCAATCTGAGTGTTTACTCCTTGTCTTTTATATGAAATAGGGAATCCTCCTGTTGTTGTAAAAATTCTCATGGGACAACTAGCTCCACCTTTAGGACCTGTTGTTCTTCCTGAACTATATAATTCTGGATTACTTGCAAGAGCATTGTCTATCTCCGAAGTTGTAGCAAAAGCAAGATTACTTGTTATAACTGAATCTAATCCTACTTGTTTGAAGCTTTCATTAAGATCTATAGAATTTTCGGTTAATGAAAATAATGCAGCATCTACATTATTTACTAATCCTGAACTCTTTGGGTGTACAGGAACATATCTTACACCTCTTCCAATTATATTTGCTGAGGTAAAGTATTCTGCCCAACTACCTCCAGCAACAGTTCCTTCAGTTCCTTGGTATATGTTATTTGTTGGGTCATAATCATTTTGTATCACTCCAGATAAATCTCTAGAGTCTGTATAAAATGCATCTGCAATTGTAACATGATTATTACTAAGTCCTAATATGGCTCCTGTAGCAACATCTTTTACAACTAATCCAAATGTACCTACACTTGTGTTAGTGTTATTACTACTTATAGATAAACCACCTTTAACAGGTCTTGTATATGATCTGTTAGGTATTGATGCTGATCCTGCGTTTTCACCACATGCAGAATTACAAGTACCTAGTAGCTCTGGTTTACCTATTTCCACAATATCTGTTTTAATAGACTGACTTCCAACTTTAACTTCAGTTGGAATAATCTCATCGTCAGATAATTCTGAAAGAGGTTTTTTCTTTTCAACACCACATACAACACTTAACTCTCCTGTGTTAATTCCATTAGATGATTTATAACCATACCAGACAGAAGTAAGACCTGGATTTGATCTACGAATCTCCCTTAACTTATCTTTTATTTTTTGTGTTGCTTTCATAAATTATCTATGCTGGAGTTACAGGGTTAAACTTTATCCATATTGTATTTGGAGCATTTGGTGGTAGCGTTGTTACACTAGTGGTAGTTGTTGTAGTTTCATTTGTTGGAATGAAAGATAGGTTTGAACTACATTCACCTGAATTACTCCAAGCTCTTAAATATTGATTATTAAATTCTCCTGGACCAAAGAATTCTGTGTTTTCATTTATTAATGTAGTATTGTAAGGGAAAGTTGTATCTATTTCATATAATTTAATACCACTTACAAGTATGTACATTTTATCCTCATAGAAAAACATAGACTGGGTAGTGTTCTGAATAAGATACCCATCTGGTGATGATCCACCAATGTCTAAGTATGTTACATTTATTTCAAGTTCTATATCTAAGGTAGCGTAATCCCTTTGAACTATATAACGTGGATCGCCAATATCTTGAGTATCTAGTCTCTGATATATTATTTTATTATTTGAAAATATCGGAGATGTCCAATAAGGTCTCTCACTTTCTAAAGTAAATAAGAATGTTAGTGTAGTTGTACCGTCTGAATTTATTACTAGTTTATATATTTTACCAACGTACCCTAGAGTTCCTTGGGTTGTATTTAATAAAAGAGTATTATCATCTATCGCACATGTAACTGGTGCTGAAAATTGTTCACCAGAAGGAGCAGTTACTACTATCTCATCAATGTATGTTAAACCTTGTCCTATATTATATCTTTTTATACGAAGATCAGATCCATCTTTTTTTGCAAAAAACAAAATATTCTCTGAGCTAAAATTTCCTCTGAGATAGTCAAATACACTACCAAACCCATTTGAAAGAGATTGTGGTAAATATGTATTAGCTAGTGGGTTATATATAAACACTGTATCAGCTCCAGCACTTCCTCTAAAAGGTGTTGCCCATGTACAGTTTTTTTCAACTTCTAAACAACCTAATAATAATGGTCCTCCAGTTGGTGCATCACCAGATATAGTTAAAATTGTATAGTTTTCATCAGACGATACAATAAACTCTCCGTCACCTTCAGTATTGTAATCTGGTACACCTCCACCTATTTTATTTCCTTGCACTTGAACATTACATCCAGTACTAATTGATACAGTAGGTGTTCCTGTGTTTGTGTCAAATGTATAAACATCTCCAGAACTTAAGTCAGGTTGACTATTAAGTACAGCAGCTCTAATAGGAATATTATTAACAGGCTGTGAAAAACTTAACGTAATAGTAAAATCAAAACCTTTAAGAGTTGTTAATACATTATTTGCAGATGGGTTAGATATTCCACTACATCCTTCTTGTGGTATACCTCCTATAGTATCACCTGATTGTAATCTCATATTATCTTGAGTGGCACTAGCTGTAACCTCAACTCCTGCATATGTAAAAGTAGCAGGTCCTGTATATACCCACTCATCTTCAATTTGTTCAGTTAATGCAGGTATCCACGTAGCTCCTTCACAATCATCATACTGAATATTAACATTTGCACAACCAGTTGATGTGTGTATCCAAACAGTATCATCAGCCACTGTACCTGACAGTGTAGCATTGTATGGTCCTATTTGATCAATGTTATATACTTGAAGTGTTTCTGGTTGAATTACCTGTAATAATCCATTTACGCCCCATACAGGCATAGCTTTACTTGTACTAGTCCACGCAGTGGTAAATTCAGGAACACCACGCTGTTGTAAATTAATAACAGGTGATGATGATGTCCAAGAACTTAAGTCTAGTCCTTCATATTGTCTTACACGGTTTGCTGCATTATTAGGACTTTCATCTTCGTAGTATCTAGCAGAAAGAATAACATTGTCATCATTAGTGATAAACATTCCTGTAAGCTCTGTTATAATTCCAAACGTATTACCAAAACTTACAGATGCTTTATCTATTTTATTACTTTCATTTAGTAAAATATTACCAGATGTAGAAATATCCCATGAGTAAACACCCATACTAGTTTCGCCATTATCTCTTGCACCAAATCCTGCAAGTAATGTATTATTGTCAGTAGTTGTAGCTATTGCAGTTATTTCACTTCCCCATATACCTTGGTTAGATAGATTATCTACGTCAATAGATATTTCTCTAACAAAAGATAGAGTTGGTGTAGCACCAGATGTATCTATATCCCATTCTCTAATATATTGAAGTCCAGTAGGATTATTTGTAACCGAAATATCGTCTACATAGAAATCAATAATTACTCCCCTCACATTTGTTGGAGATATATTAGTAAGTACTAATTTTGAAATACCGTTCTCTTCTGATATAATTCTAGTTGATCCAACTTGAAAAGACGAATTTTCAAACTCCTGATAACCTTGCATGTTAACTTGATTTGGACTTATCTGTATTGTTTGGTATGTAGGAATGTCTTCAGGATCATTACCTCTAGTACATTGCATAATCTGCTCACCTATAATAGAAGACGCACTGGTTACAGATACAATCTCCATATCACCTTCTGTTTTTGGATCTCCACTATAACCCCATGCACTAGATATAAATTGAATACAGTTTATAGGAGGATCAAACTCCATAGTCAATTCTCCATTAACTTTTAATGAGAAACTTGCACTTGTACTAGTATTTGTCCGATTTAGGTAAAATCCATCACATACCTCCCAATTTCCTGGTTGTGAATCATATATTGGAGCAGGACCAGTATATGTTGTAGTTAACACTACACCATTAGATAATGTTTTTGTTCCATTTCCTGTTACAGCATTAGGGAAACCTTCTGGTTTAGTTATATTAATATTACCACAAGTTGTAGAAGATGCAGGATAGCCAGCTAACCATAACTTACTTGATGTAGAACAGATAGGTCTGTTTATTCCTGAAGTGGTTGTAAAATCATTAGGTACTAACACCACGGTTGATGAACCAGTATTAAAGTCGTATACAGCTATTTCTCCAGGGTTACCTCCATAAGTTGACCAAGTACATGGTGAGAATCCTGGATATCCAGTAGTAGTGGTGGTTGTAGTTTCTGGCGCAGGGCAAACAATTGTTCCACTAAAGTTACAGTCTGGTATTATACAATTAATCTCTCCAGAGAAATCACAATTTGGTGTAGCACAGTTGTATATATCTGTTGTAAAGGGTGCACAGTCTGCACCTAAATCTAACAATCTAACAGTTGTTGTTCCATCAGGAGCTACGGCTTCATAACCTAATAAAAGGTCAGCCTTGCTTACATTTTGTGCAAATGGTGTAGTAAAACCATCAACATCAGAGTACAGATCAAAAGGACCTGACTCTGCACCTGCGAAACTTAATGTTATAAATATTATCATTTTCTTTACTTAGTTTTGATTTGTGGTTGTAGTTGTAGTTGTCTCACATCCAGCTACTATTTGCTGTTGTATTTCTTCTGAAGTTGCATCAAAGCTCCAATCTCCACCAGTTTGTTCTGCTAACTCTCTCCATGGATATATACCAGCAACACTTTGATTAGTATTTGGATATGGACCACCAACCAAATTAACACCCATACCTAAAACAAAATATTTAATTCCATTTGCATTAGCATGTGTAATTAGATCTTGTATACCTTGCCAAGTAACTACGTCAAAATAATCTCTAGTGCTTCCTGGAAATTGATCAGTTAATATAATAATACGCTTTGCAGCAGTTGGTCTAAATGCTCCTACAAAATCTGATTCTATAATTAATTTGGAAACATAATCACAAGGTTCTGGACCAGCTGCACCCTCTCCTATTTGTATACAATTACCATCTACACCTTCATTTAATTTTTGAAGTTGTGCATTAAATGTTGCTTGATTATTATCACTAAATTTTTCCCAAGCAGTACTTACTATGTTTGTGTCAATAGAATTTGGTGCTGCTGTTGGAAAAGGTCCTTCTATTAATCTTTGAGATAATGGTAATTGTAAATAATCAAAACAATTTCCATAATATGGATCTATTGTATCAAAATATTGATCACTAGTAGTTAGAGCTAATCTATACCCACCAGCACCTGACTGAGTATAAATAGCATTTACAATACCTGCTACTCCTGATTTTACATTTTCAATTACACTAGTCATAGATGCAGTATAATCAATTACAAATGCTACATCCAGCCCCTCTGTACACTCAGGACCTGGTGGAATAACAGTTGTAGTGGTTGTAGTTGTTGGAGCTACTCCACCACATGCATATAAATCAAATGCTACACCAGCTAATGGAAGACTTGTAGTGTTAGTTAATACTAATCTAGATATACCTCCTGCTTCTGGTGTAATAACAGTAATACCAGTTTGTAAACTTGGGCTAATTTGTACACCTGTTAAGTTAATTTGATTTTCATTAACTTGAGTTGTTTCGTATGTAGCATTAGCTTCATTTAAGCTACAGCTAAGTAATGTTTCACCTATAATAGGATCTAAAGACTCTACAGTTATAGTTTCTACCTCACCTAATAAACTACTGTATCCGTATCCAGTACTAACAAGTGCTACAGAAACTACAGGTGGGTCAAATTCTAAAACTATAGATCCTCCTATTATTAGAGGTAGCTGAGTCTTGTCAGTATCATTATATGTATTAATCAATACTCCATCACATAACTCCTCTGTTCCAGGATCTGTTAATAAAAAAGGTGAAATTGTTGGTCCTGTATAAGTTGTAGTTAATTGAACACCATTAGATAATACTTTTGTACCGTTACCTGTTATACCATCAGGGAAACCTTCTGGTAAATTTGTATTAAAAGGTGCATCACATTGAGGTGGAGGTGGGATCTCTCTAATTTGGAAACATCCTTCAACTCTACAATCTGGTAATATAGTAGTAGTAGTTGTAGTGGTTGTTGGTGGAATACAAATTATATTTCCACTAAACTCACAAATTATTGGAGAAGTAGTAGTTGTTGTAGTTGTTGGGTTTGGTACTATAGGTATAGGGCATGTTGTTATTTCACATACTGTAGGTTCGTTACATTTAGCAACACATCCAGATGTTAAACGAATAACTTTACCAGCAATATCATTGACAGACGAACATCCTCCATAATGAGGATTGCAGTATTTAAACGTTAATATACGTTTATATGCTAGTAACTGAACAATTGTAGTAGCAGGAACACAATCACCTAACATGAATACAACATTATTGTATGCACCGTTAGCAAGCTCTGCTATCTTACAGTCTATCTGTCTAAGTAAATCAGGTATCTTGTGACAGTCCTGACAGTTTGTTAATCTGGGTGTTAACATAAGTTGATGTTGTTACTTCCTTTTTAGAATTACCATTACAATGAGCACATAGACCGTTAGTTAACTGACATCCACATCCTACCTTTGCACCACAATTTGCACACTGGGCCATTTTTATCTAAAGTTTATTATGTAATTGTTACCGTTACCAGTACAACCACAATTGGTTTTTATAAATTGATCAAGCATGTTGCTTGCTTTTGTATATAACTTAAGAGCATCTTGCTCAGCACAATTATTTGCTAAAGAAATTGCTCCTTGAATAAAAAAGTTTATTGTGTTTAAATTTACACTAGCTTGAGTTTTAAGAGCACTATCGCACTCCATCATATCAAGTTTTAAAAATGCACTGTCAAATTTCTCCTGTAATTTGTCAACACGCATAATAGTCTTCTCAACATAGTTTACATATGCTGGAGCTATTGAATATTTTAATTTATATATACCATCAGGTAATGCTTGTTTGCAGCCATCTTCAGTTATTCCTAAAGTGTCTGATCCAAAGATATTAGTTTCTAATGGTAGAAAAGGTAATATCTGTTTACCAAAATTTGGTATTTCTATCTCAATTGTTGGAGCTGATACAATTGGTGGGCTGTCTGGATAGACAGATGCATCTGTAACAGCAAGCAATGAAGTACTATAGGTAGGAGGTACTATAATATCTAATTGTAATGTGGCTGCCATACTATTGTTTTAAAAAAAATGCCAGAGGATATGAGATAATCCTCTCACCTCTGGCATAGGTTTATGTTAATGTTCTATCCCTACTTCTGACGCTGTTTAAGCAGCAGCAGTAGTCGTAGTTGTAATACAAGTGTTGTCATCATCAACAAGTCCTAAAGCATCTTCTAGGATTGGCTCAATAAGAGCAGCAATTCCACTTGTGTCAGCATTAGGTACAGCAATGATTACAGTTGAGTCTTGCATGATGTAATCTCCCCATTGATAAGCTGCCTTATCTAATTGGTTAAATCTAATGTAGTAGCTATCGTAAACAACTCCATCAGTCACATAAGATTCAAAGTTCTCATTGTAGCCACCCATTCTATATAGTGACTTTAAATATCCAGCTTGGTAGCTGTAGAAGTTCTTTTCTAATTGCTTGAATTCTTCAGATCCTCCAGAAGCATAAGATGCTTTTTGGACTACAGCAGAGTTAGCAACGATATTACAAGCGTCAGCAACAATAAAATCAGCAGTTGTAGCTGGTCCATCGTATACAAAAGTACTGAAGTACATTCTGTCATACTCGAATGGGAATGCAGCAACATCACAAGGTTGACCATATTTAGTTAATGGTTTACCTTCGATTCTAAGTTTAGTTCCACCAACATTTTCAAAAGTAAAGAAAGAGTTGAAAGAAACGTTGTCTGGATTATCTCCAGGAGCCTCTTGTTGTAATTTAACAATTAGAGAGTTGATTAATGCGTTAACATCTACATCAGTACATACATCACCACCACATTCACAACATGGAGCATTTACAGTTACAGAACGTGTAAATCCATTGAAGTATAGTGTATCAATGTAAGAAGAGTGAGCACGTAATGTTAAAGTTACGATTTCACCACATTGTACTTTGAAGTCTGTTACATCAGTAATTTGATTAGCAGCAGTAGCACAACCTGATACTTTGTACCATTCTGTTACATTTGAATTGCAGGAAGCACCAGCTGTTGGGCATCCTTTAATCTTGTCAGATCTTTTAGATCCTTGTAAATAAGTGTTTGCTCTACCTTGAGCGATGTAAATGTACTTTGCATCACTAGCAGGATTTGCTCCAGCAGCAGCAGTTACAGTTGCATAATTTTGATCAAAGATTCCTACAGTTCCTGCAGTTAAATCTTGAGTCGAACCAGAGCTAGGGACAGCAGTTTGCCCTACTGGCACCACGAATAACGTGGTTAATGAAAAATCAGCCATTGTTTATGATTTAAGGTTAATAATTAATTTTTATTCATTAGTTTGTATTCTGAATTGTGCACTTTGCACCGCACTAGCGTTTTCAGTATACATTGCAAGATTTTGAACTGTCAAATCTAAAAGCTCGTCTTCTAGATATGAGGCAAGCTCACAATCTTGATTAGTAGATGGATTTCCATCCATCATGACATAACCTGTTTTGTTAATATACACAGGATATCTCATATACATTATGTAAATATCATTGGGAGTAAATGTACCATCAGTATATATACTAATAGTGTTAGATGATATTGCATTTAACGTTTCTTGATACTCAAAGCTAGGCTTGTAGTGATCATTATTAAGTAAGAGAGATAAGTCTCCATGTTTACTTAAGTCCTTGTTAATCCATATCTTACGATCTTTGCATTTACCTTTATCAGCCAATACATAACTATCAACATAAAACATGTATTCAGGTTTTAGTGAAGTTAAATCAGCATCCCATTGATGTAGTTCGGTATTAGTTTCTGTTAAAGATAGCGGTTGATTTGTAAAATCTATAACTAAATTTTGTAAATCTTCGTACCTTTTTTTAAAAGCATCAAACCCTAGTTTGTTAGGGATTGCAAAACCATCAACTTTTTGTTTTATCAACTTAATCTGAGCCTCATTCAAAGCTAAGATCTTATCTTCAAGTTGAATTTGCTGATGCTCGTTAGTTGATAGTTTATTTAGTTTTTGGTCTATTTTGTATAATAAACTATCTACTGGTATCATTTATAAAAGAGTTTTAAAACTAGCCTCTTATACAGAAGCTAGTTTCTTTGTTTTCAACTTTTTTTCTAGAACTATTAAGTCTTCTTGGTGATCTTCATCTACCAAATATTTTAATAATTCTTCTTCATCCATTGCTACTTCGTATTCACCTTCATAGATTTTTCCACTCGGTTTAACTCTGTAAATTGAATGTTGAATAGCTTGTTTAATTAAATCTTTAATATGGAGTAAATTTTCTTTCATATCAGCAAATCTGTTAAATACTTCTACAGGATTTAACCCTTTAAAGCTTCCAGACTTAACTTCAGATTGTTTCAACATGTTATCAACTTGGTTATATACAACTTCTTCTTTTGTCTCATCAGTTACAGGAAGCCCAAGTAGTCTTGAAACTTTCTTTTTCTTTTCAGGACTCATTGAGTCAAACTTGATAATAGCTTTGTTAATAAGCTGTTTTTTCTTGTAGACAATTGCATTTTCAATATCATCATTAACAATATAGAATTGTGTGTCTGCAGGAAACTCACCTCTTTCCCATGCTTGATAAGAAGATGCAACCGTTGGATGCACTCTCAACCATGCAAAAGCTAGCTCTTGAAGAGGTTGTGTTAGATCGTAGAAGTTATCTCCATCTAAAAGTTTTACAGGTTGTACATGTATTGTATCATTTACTCCTGTAGATAATGCATAGTTCCAGAATTTAGCTCTTGGTCCTAAGTCAATATCTCCTAAAACTGCTTGTAATTTATCTCTAAGTTCTGTAACACGCTCAATTTCTAGTTCTTGTTCAGTAGGATCTTGAATACGTTTAATGTATCCAGCAGTAGGGTCTAGCCCTGTTCTGTATTTACCGTCTAACTCTTTATAAGGATACTTAAAAACTCCTGTTCCAGGAATTCTTGTCATACCTTGTTGAGCAAGATTACTATCCATAGTTTGCAATTGAGAACTATTGTATTGTTTCTTGATAGTAGAAACTTTTCCTATTTTACCCATAATGTAGTTTAATTAGTTTTTGGTTTATTTATTTGTAGAATGCTCTGATTGAACAGGTAGAAACTTAATTCAGCATTCTTATATCGAGAAGAATATCCCCTCTGAGGAGGGACAGTGTGGGATGAGGGGACTCTTCTCTGAGAAAAGTTGACTAGGGACAGTCAACTTTATATCTCTTTTTTTAGAACTGTGGAATCTCTTCGATAAGTACAGTTCTAGATAAATCCTCGATGAATACATCACAACGATCTTTCATCCAGATTTCGTATCCTGGGAATTTATTAGCAGAGCTCATACCTTGAGACTTAGCAAAACCTAAGTGGTGACGAGTTCCATCAATATAACCCCAAGTCATAGAAGGTGCACCCTTCATACGTACCTCACGGATGTTGTTGATCATTGATCCATCAGACTGAGGAGAAACATCAAATACCATGAATACAGGAGTAGACTTCTTGTTTTGTCCGAATTCTAGATTAGTTTGTGGCAAATCTAGTTCTTTTAAGTGAACAAGTTCTACACGTCCAGTCTCACGAGTAACCATTGCATCAAATGCAAAGTTATAAGTAATAGACTGTCCTTCTCCTTGCATGTATCTGTTTCCAGAATCAGCCATAAATGTTAATCCAGAGTTAAGTGCATCATCTTTAAGAGCTTGTTGGAATACATCGAATCCAGCCTCATTAGTATACATTTTAACTCTACGATCTTTAACGTCTACTCTTCTATAGAATAAGTCTCCAAATACTGAACGAATCAAGTTTGCAGAGAACTCACCTCTATTATATTGTACTAAGTTTCCGTTATTTCTCATTCTGTGGTATACACCAGCAGAAGTTCTTTTTAATTCTTGTTTAGAACCGTTAGTCTTAACTGTTCCAGGCTTAGCCCAGATCATTCTCTTAACTTTCAACTCTATCATAGACTTACGCATCCAGAACTCAACGAAAGGCTCCCATTTAACATCATTTCTTGTTAAAGGTAGTTGATTACGTCTTTGTGGAGCATATACTAAGATGTCTAATGCTTTACCTGAAGAATCACGTAACATTTTGTCATCAGCCCATTCAGTAATTTTGTGCTCGTATCCATATGCAGAACCTAATGATTCAAACATAGTGATCTCTTCGCCCAATCTTGGAAGTCCTAATAAATCTTGGTCAAACTCTCCAATTGCAGCATCAACTAATTCTAATTCGATACCAGTAGATAAGAAAGTAGAGCTTACAAAATCTACAGTTGGGTTGTCACTTACTAAAGTAAATGTGTAAATAAATCCAGCATTCCAAGGCTGTGGATCTTTAATTACGTAGAAACGTGGTCCATACTGACGTGTTCCTACAGATATAATAGCATTTTTAGAGAATTCGTTAGTATCAAGTATTAACTGAAACTCTTGACCATCAATACCTGGTTTAGCCATAGCAGCTGTTGAATCAGGAATATCAATGATTTTTGGGAATTTGTAAGGTACAGCGATTTTCCATTTCCAAGCATCACTATTATTATCAATATAATAAGGAGTGCTTTTGTTGATCATGTCAAGGAAATCATTGCTATACAATGAAGATTGAGTATACAGACTGATAATCTTTTTATCATAGTCCGCAGGCTCAGTAGAGTGGAAAGACTCTAAGTGATTTGCGTCTGTTAGTTTTCCTACAGCACGCTTATCCATAGAAGCTACTCGTGCATAAGTAAAACCAGTTAGACCTGGGATTGTTTGAATTGCCATTTTATTCGTTTTAAATTATTAAATTATTATAAAAACCATGAATTAGGTTTGGTCTTTTTGTTTGAAGTCTTAGAAGCTGACTTGCTCCTAGTTACTTGCCTAGCTACTTCCCCAAATAACTGATTGGACTTTTTAGTCACACCAGTTCTCTGTATAGTAGTTAGGGTAGGATCTTTTTCTAAAATCTTCATCAAAAGCCCCACCTTTACTTTCATTTCATGATTCTCAGGTCTTTTCAAATCTAAGATAGCACGATCAAAGTCAGTGAGATTTTCTCCAGCAGGAGTTTTCCACTTGTCTACTAATAGGAAGTCTTGTAGTTCGTTTGCTAAGTTAGGGTTGATTGGAATACCATCAAACTCTTTTTCTTTTAGCTTATCATTTAAAATAGTCTGAACATTATTTACATATTGGCTCTTAATAGCAACTTTTTGTTGCTCAACCTGTTCAGCTTCTTTATCTAGTTGTTGAAGCTTTTTAGCTTCTTTCTTTACTAACACCTTATGATGTCTTGTAGATACGGCTTCTAAATCACCGTAATTTTGTAATCTTTCAATTTCTTTACCTATGTCTTCTGGTTCAAATCCTTGATCAGCTAATGCTTGTTTCATTATTGATACTTGATTATTTTCTTTAGATAAATCCATTTCAGTAAAACTTACAATTTGATTGTATGTTCCGAAATACTCTTTAGGATCTACACCTTTTACAAAGATAGATTCAAAGGCTTGTTGGTAATCTTCTCCAAATTGACCAATGAAGTTTTGAACTATCTCAGATGCTCCTTTTTTCTTTTCAGCAGTAAATCTTTCTAGAAATTCTTCTGGAGTATTTATTGATACTTCTTCCTCGTTCTCTTTTGTAAAGACTCCCAAGTTAAATAAATCATTAGCTAATGCAGTGAATTGATTTCCTTCTTTAGGTTCCTCTTCTTCAAGATCTTCTTCAACATCTTCCTCAACAGGTGTATCTTTTGCTTTTGTTTCTTTTTTAGAAGTAACTTCTTTCTCAGCCTCTTCCTCTTCTGGAACATCACTTAAAAAGTCAGCTATTAAAGATTCTCCTGTTTGTTTTTCTTCATCAGTTTTACCATCCGCACTTTTTGGTGGTGTGATATCTTTACCTCTTGGGGGATCATTGTTTACTTCCTGTTTTGGAGAATCTATTTCATTCACTATAGGTTCAACATCATCAGGGTCACCTGAAGCAGTTTCTGGAGCAAGTAGATCATTCAATAATTGAGTATCTCCTGCACCAGCTTCAACAGTATCTTGAATACCGAAATCACCGAGTTTATCTAAATTATCAGACATATGTAGTTGTATTTTGTTATGTATTTGGTTTACTTATGTAAAACTAAGCTAAGAGTATCTAATATCAAAGTATATTTTATCCTTTCTTACAACTTTTCTAGATAATATAGCATTAATATTTTCTACTCTCCTAATTTAATTAATTAGTTTTTCTTATTTCTACCTTTTGCATTTTCTTTTGCTACAGCAAGATCATTTGCTTGATTGTCACGAGCTAATTTTATTTTCTCTCTTTCAATCTGTAACTTTTGCTGAGCTAAAGTATTTTTTGAATTTATATCAGCCATTTTACTTTCATAATCTTTTTGAGCTTTAGATTGTTGAGATGCTAATTTCTCTATCTCTAGTGAATCTGGTGTACCTGAGTCATCAAGATCAGCACTTGCTCCACCTTCTTTAGACATTGCATTTATCATTGCAATCTCTTTTTTGTTCACACGATCTAGTTCGTTTTGTAAGTTTTCATTAGCTTGTTTCTCTTGAGTCATTCTAGCAGCTTCTTGCATTTGAGCTTGTGCAATTTGACCTTGTTGCTCTTGTTGTTTTTGTTGCAACTCCATCTGTTGTTGCTGCTGTTGTACTTGTCTATCTCTAAGATCCTTGAAAGTTTTCTTCATATCTCTCATAGACTTAGTACTGTAAAGCTCGATTACATCATAAAGTGTGCCACCGTTCTGAATAATAGCTTGAGATAGTTGTCTAAGTTCATTAAACATTTGAGTATCCTCAGGTCTATTAGTTAAGAACACTTTTAAGTCACGAAGTTTTAACTCTGATCCATTCACTTGAACAAATGCAGATTCTCCTTCGTTTGTTATATATGACAGGGTAGATTCTGGTTTAGAACTTTCAACATATAAAGATGCATCAATAATAGATTGGTATAGTTGACCCAACACATACTCATGAGCAATAAATAGAGGCTCTGTCTGAGAATAACTTTGTTGCATTGCTGTTCTTGTACCTGTAGCTGTTTCTGATGCAGCCACTGATCCCATACGTTGTTTAGACATACCAATCAGTTCCCAGCATTCTACCTTCATTTGTTGTGCTAGTGTATAACGAGCTTGTATCTCTTGTGTTCTTGTAAGATCTAAAGATGTAAATTGATTAAATGAACTTGGACTCTTAAGATTCTCTGGACTGTCATCAACAAATACAACACCACGTTCACGAGCTTCCATTTCCCAAATATCAAGTGCATCTTGTGCATCTCCATCTTTAGGAACAGGGATATGTCTAAGTGACATTAATTGAACCTTACCAACTTCTTTTTCTAGAAGCTTGTATAATTGATTCATACAGACGTTATAAATAACTTGGAAGGGTTTCATTAGATCTACTAGAGATCGTGCCTCTGTGTTCTTTACTTCATACGTAGTACCTATAATTGGGCAATAGTTTAGAAGTTTATATGGTTTAACATGATAAATATCTGGACCAATCTTAGTTCCTTGATACCATTGGTTAACCCATCCCCATTCTAGAGATATTTGTGTAGGCATATCACCTGACTTGTATGTTTCATCTACAAGAGTTGATTGTTCATTACCTAATTCGTCTATATAAATAAGTTTACCTATTTTTCTTTTAGATATCCAATAGCTTCTTACAACAACATACTTGTATCCAAATGAAGACACATTAGATGTAAGACCTAAAAAGTCCTGCAATCCATCGTTGTTCTCTTTCATCTCTGACTCAATAATCATACGTGTCTGTAAGATTAATGGATCATATGTATCATAGTTTATAGAATCTATTCCAGGATCAACACTTGGATTACCAAGGTTTGACTCTTGTACATCAATTAGTCCATAGTCTTGTAATGAACTTCTTAAATGATCAATCTCTTCTTTAGTTAGATCTGGAAAAGCTTCAATGATTTCTGAGATTTCCATAACCTCAACAGTACCTGCAGCATATGCTCCTTGTGATCTTCCTGTTGGATCTGATATATATTTTTTATCTGGTGTTGTAAGAAACCAAGTGTTCTTTGGGTTAGCCACTTCTATGTTAAATCCAAGTTTAGAGTTATCTTCATATATGTGATAAAACTCTCTTGCAGATATTAGTAAATCTCTAAAAGCATCCTCTGACATTTCTTTTACGTTAAAGTCTGCTTTATTTGATGTAAGTGTGTGATTAGCCCACTTTTCAGCAACAGATGTGTAACTATCTAGCTGATCTTTTACTTGCTCCATAGTGATTGCCTCAATATCTTCCATAGATACTTCTTGACCACTTATGGAAGCTTTTGCCATCACTTGCTGTTTAACTTGATTGATTATATAAGCTTGTAATGTATCTGTTTTAAACTGTAACTCTTGGGCTTGACTGTCATCATCAAATGCTTTCACTCTAAATGAATCAGGGCGTTTTGATATCTCACCCACTAGTTCGTTTACAGGAGTAGTAATGATTGAATAATGTTTTACATATGCAGGAAGATCTATATCTTTCTCTAACATATCTGTAAAACTTTTAACCTCTGGCTCATCAATTAAGAAATCTTCTTTTCTTAATATTCCTTTCATGAGATCATAGTTCTTTACAAATGTGTCTCTATTTTTTACATATTCTGAATATGCCTTATTTGCAAAGTAATCCATAGTATTCTTTACCCAACTATCATCTTTCTTCTGCTTCTCAGTTTTAAACTGGTCAGGAAAGATGTTTAGGTAAGCATACTTGACATTGTCTTCTTTTGTATATCTTATAATTGCCATTATGAAAAAAGTTTATTTTTCTTTCTATTAAACAACCCTCTGGATTGTGTAAATAGTTTATTTTTTTTGTTTCGGTTGACCATAGATGTTAATCTTACATCCTGTTGTTCCCCTGCTTTTCCAAGAATGGGATCTAGTTTCATAGCTAGCGCAATTGCTAACTCAGCTGCAATGATTCGGTCAAAGTTACCTGATTCATTATACTGTATCATTTCTTCTAGTAGTACAGGATCTAACACTTTAGCCATACCTTTAATTTGAGAAACAACCTCACCATCTTCGTTAGTCTCAGAGTGTACAATTTCTTCTGTGTACTTCTTGAGACAACCATGTAAGAAGTCTCTAATCTTTTCAGATGATCTATGTATACCATAATCACGTCTTACGGTAGTGTTTGGTACTATTTCTTTTAACCATGTAGGTTGTCTTTCCAAATATTGAGCATCTCCTTTACTTATCATGTGATCTATAAATGATATTTCATCATTTTCACACAATGCTCTTGCATTGTAATATTTTATTAAGTATCGTGCTTGATTTTCCCAGGTTTCTTTCTTATCTGGACGTGCACAATAACTAGCTACAAACATATCTTGGTATTTCTCACCAGATATAGCATGCATACGTTTATATATGTATACTGATCCTAATGATGAACTATATGCTGATTTACCCTGTCTATAAGGGTCAATACCTGCAACATATAGGCCATAAGGTGGATCATCTACAGGAAATTCATAAATAATTACAGGAGCATCTTTTAAATCTGTATGCTTCAATGGAAAGTTAAGAATAGGGCGCTTATCTGTAAAATCATGCTTTACACCTTCACCATCATCATATAATATAACAGGAGTTCCTGTTCTTTCACCTTCTATTAATCTATGCTTCTGACGTTTAGCTGCTTCTATATCAAAGATGTTTGTGTCTTCATTTAAGAATATATCATCTACCTCTTGTGGATAGTACATCTTTTCTTTTAGATAAGCTAGTCTATCTCCAGCCTTTTTTAATCTTTCTAAGTTTTCATTAGTAACTTTATTAGCTAGTTCTTCATTAGATACCATCATCTCTACATTGTGCAGTTCAGATGATTTAGGCTTATCTAAAAAAGCTCCAAGAGTTGAATCCTCTTTAGCTTCCATTCTATATTTATGTGAGATGAATAATCCGTGTATACGTTTATTATCTTTTGCATTATTGTATGTAAGAAAGTTAAAGTTATCTACATCAAACATTAAAGATTTTGCATCCATGAACTTTTTCATATCTCCACCTGTTCCTGTAAGTATAGGACTACATCCCCATCCAAATGGTGTTGTAAATCCAGGTATTGCAGCTTGTAGTCCACGAAGAAAAGATCCTTTACCTATTTCATCAATGATTAGTCTTCTAGGTTTTGTACCTGCAATAGCCTCTTCATTGTTACCATCATCTAAGTTACGAACAAGTATTTGTGAAAATGGAATTCTTTCACCACCTCTAGTTTTAATTCCTAAGGTAACTTGATTTTTCCAGTTATCTTCTACTCTCTGCCACCTCCAAGCTTTAGGTAAAAAGTTTAAACCTTTATCAATCTTATCAGTAATAAGTTTAATATCAGGTGCGTTTAGTCCTGCAATAATATTCTGAGAGTTTTCATCAAAGGTTGCACCTTGAGCAATATAACTTGCTTCTATTACAGATTTAGCAAAACGTCTAATTCCTAGTATTACTAATCCTTTCTTTTCTTTATGGGCTCTATCTATTTCATTAGTTACTAACCATTCATTATCTCTAAGTAGTGGGTTAGCATACTTCTGATTGATTCTACCATATTCATCTATAATATCAACTTCTGTATGCCAAGCATTTAAGTGCCAGTATAGGAATGGGTTTATATATGTACCATCCATCATACATCCGTTCATACATAACTCTTTATGAAAGTCATAGAAAGGTTTGTATTCTTCAGAATCTTTATCAGGAATTCTTTTCTGATTAATCATCCAATCCTTATAGTCTATGCTTTTTAGTTTCATTCTTTTCTACTCTTGATAAACTCTTCAGCCATAGATCCTAATTCTTGACCACCTCTTGTTTCTATTTTCTTCTTTTCTTCTTTCTCACGTAGTTTATCAACTTGTTCTAATAGAGATAGGTAGTTTTTCATTGTATCTTGAACAAATTTACCTTGGGACTCAATACTTGCAACAACCATTGGAATTTGTCCTCCATTTGATGTTTCTTTGTATTTCACCCTATCTTCAAGCTTATGTAATGGATTAGCATCAACATACTCTTTCCAAGAAAGTAGTTGTTGTTCTGCCCAATCAAGCTCAGCGTTTATGTATGTAGTTTTCTTTGCCATTTGTATTTTGTTCATTCCACCCATCTTCCCAATATATGAAGATGAGATTACTATTAGTATCCATCATCGTCATTTAATTCATGAATGTTACTGATTCTCATACCATCTCGTAGTATCTTATCTATCTCAGACTCATCATGAGGTACATCCATATCTATACTAATTTGATATTTTTGTAATGTGTGATATAGGTTCTTATCTGTTAATCCCCATAAATACTTAGTTTCTAGACCATCGAATGATGTAGCTAAGTGTTTTCCTAGACTTAGAGAGGGATGATCTCTTTTAAGTTCTGCTAGTAATTTAGTTATTTTGTGGTAATATGTTGCACTCATGTTTATATCAGATCATTTATGTCTTCATCAGATATAGGGTTTATATCTTCCTCAGGTGGTTTAACTTCTGTAAATAAATATTCTGGATCTGTTTCTTCTGTTTTTGATTCACCATCATAATATTCAGGTCTAACTGTAACTTTTATTACATCATTTTCTGAATCCTCTCTTGGTTCTCCTTCTATATCAATAAAGTCTGCTCCTTCTTCATATAACTTAGTTAGTACATGAATAAGTGATGTCACTGGTATTTTATTTAACTTTAGATGCTTCATGTTTGTTATATTCGTGTTCTTCATTCTCTGTTAATACAGCTTTCCATTTTTCGATAGGGCAAGAGCATGATAAACATTTACTCTTTGCAGAGAGTGTACAACCACAAGCCATACAGTGTGCATCTGGTCGTATATTGGAGTGATTCTTAGAATGATTTTCGCATTCATTACATATTGCTAGGCGATCTGCACTCACCACAGCTATCTGCTCCTTTAGTTTCTCTGGAGGTAAAAGGTTATTTCTCCAACCTTCATATATTTCCTTTATCTTGATCATCTAGTTTTGGTTTTAATGACATCAATGTTAGGTTTAGTCTACTTAGTTTACTCTTTATAAAATTTAATTTTTTTTCTGGGGTGCTCTCATCTGCTATCACCTTTTCGTATCCAAGTTTAATCTTTTCAAGTTTACTTACATGTTTCTTTGCTTTCTTCTTATTGAATAAAAACTTACCAAACCCAGAAAGTTCTACACTATTGTTTGTTTTTAAAGCATCATGAAGACCATCAAATTGGTGTGTTATCACTTGGTTTATCACTCTTTCTGATATCACCACCTTTGTTGACATCTTCCTTACTATCCACTCTCTGAGTGTCATGTCTTTCGGTTTCTTCATAGTGCACTATCTTTACTACTAAGTTTAAATTTTTTTTGAAGTCTAAAACGATGATGGGATTAACCTTCACCTTACCTGACTCCTTTACAAATATACCTATCTTCTTGAGCTTAGATACAATGTTATTGATTGTTGCTGTTGTTGTTTTGTACTTATCACAAAATTGTGTTCTTGCATTAGCATAAGATATTGTACCCTTGACAGCTGTAAATGCTACTAACTCAATCTCACGTTTAGTAAGACCAAGATTGTTTATAGCTGATAGTATAGAATAATACTTTTGAGCTATAGCATATTCATCACTTAAGCTTTTCTGTAGCTTTTGTATGACTATCTTTCTTTCTTCCATGATTTAGTTATTCTTATTATACATATGTACATCACAAATATACAATAAATATTTTAATGTTCTACATCTCTTTGTTTTTCAATGCTATATTATGTCTAACATTTCTTTTTTTCCTTTCTTGGAACTTTATAAGTGGTATTAACTAAACCCACCCACCCTCCAAAGGTATAACATTTTTGTGATGCCAACCAAATTTTCTGAAAACTTTTTTTTAAAAACGCCCCACCCCATCGTGTGTGTAACATAGGAGACCCCTCCCCCTCAGAGACCCCACGTAAAAATTGGAGCATTGGGGTAGCCCCCTATGACAAATATTAATCCATTAAAAACAGAAACAAAATGGAAAACTTAATTAAATTTGAGCAGAGAACTGCTGTAGAAAGAAAAGTATTAGGAACAGTAGCAAAGATTGCAGGGCCTGGTGCAACAATTAACTTTACGAAGAACAACTTTAACCATCCGACTAAGCGTTTGCACGTTGTATTAGAAAGACCTGATGGTACAAGCTTTGGTATTAACTGCTCACCTGCAGTTGGTAGTGGTGTAAGAAACAAGACCATTACAATGTCACAACTTGCAGGCTTTCCAATCATTGAGCATGTTGTTGGAGAAGAGTACGCTAATGCAGGATTAGTATTAGCAATGATAGCAATGCCTGATGGTCAAGGCTTAATCAATGCAGGTGCAATCACTGAAGTTGCTGAGTACGTGCCTGAAACATTTGAACCATCTGATTTGGTTGCTTTCTAAGCAACAATCCTTAAAAGGAGAGAGTGTAACAGCTCTCTCTTTTATATATAGGGTGGGAATAAGCAAGGGTGGGCCTTAAAAAACGTAAACTTACGTGTGTTTTGTGTATGTAACAGAACGGACGTGTACACAGTATCCACTTTTATCCACTTTTTACCACCTCTTATAATCCTCATAGTATAATAAATAAATATAGCATTAACATGCTACACTTATACTAACACCTAATAACTTTCTCTCTATGCTTATATTAAGTTAGGGAGCTCTAAAGCTGAAGAGCATTGTACTACAACATTATGATAAATACAATTAAAGTATATCCACATACATACATGGATAGAGCAGAAGGAGATCACTTCAAAGCTTTTCATATAGCTGATCTTATTCATCAGGGAATTATGAACTTCTTGACTAATAAGTTAGGTTCTATAACCTTTAATGATATTAGTACTAATGATAGTTATGAAATTGAATTAGTTAACGTTGATGATAGAACATTAGATGAAATCAAACTAATGTATCCAAATATATCAATGAGAACTCTTTGCACTTATAAAGACTGGTGCTAATGTTCTTTGAAGATGCACAGTTTGCTTGGGAGCTCTATAAGATATCTCCTGAGCTAACATGCACTTGTGACGAGGTTCATACTTGTCAACAGTGTTATGAAGAAGCAAAGAAAGAGAAAGAGAAAAAGAACTAGACTAACAATCTTGGTTTCTAGATAACCTCAACGCTGCAGGAGAGCAGATGATAGTTCTTATACTTAGAGAAATGAGTCAAGCAATACCACTGACTATTCTGAAATAGTGTCAGCCAACAATGGATAAGCACTCTAAGTATATTATAATAACAATGATAAACTCACTTGTAGAACAAGGGTAGATACCTCACGAAGTATGAGGTTGAGTGAGCAAAGTATATCAGGGGAATAAGGTTATGCGTTAAAACCTGAATGATTGTTATTAATTAATAAATAAGTTGAACCATTAATAAATACAAAATGAGAAAAATTAAATTAACACCCACGGAGTTTTACAGATTTAGAAAAGCAGCATTCATGTTTGGAGTGCTATTTATGTGCAACATTGCTAATACTATGTATACAGTAGAAGCAGAAGATGAAGCGCTAGAACAAATAGGCTATTGATATGGCTAATGGAACCACACATGAGATTGAGTATGACAATGTTGTACTCAATGTCACTGGTTTTTATGCACCAGAGGAGAAGCAAGTGATGTATGACGCAGATATGGCTGGTTATCCAGGAGCACCTGCAGAGTTTGAATCACATATTATATCATGTGGAGGCCAAGATATCATTGGCATTCTACATTATGATACAATAGGAGAGATAGAAAGATTAATCTTAAATAAATACTACGAGCATGATTATTAAAAGACATATAGTACTTCCAACAGGATTACACTGTATTATAGACAAAAAGAACCATGTACATGTATTCACAGAAGCTGAATACTTACACATTACGTGGTGGAGCAGAGTTAAACGTAAACTTTTTAAGAGATGAGTAGACATAAAGAATGGGACTTCATGGAAAGTCAAGGAAGAACAAGAGAACATTACCAACGTAATGCAAGTGGGTGTTTATATATTATTATATTTATGCTAATCCTCATGCTTGGTATGATAACTTATGAAATATTAAAAACATAGATAAAAAATGGAAAGTTACAGAAGAGTAAAAGGTTATGAGTTTGAATTTATAGATCAAGGACCAGATGATAGATTCTATCAGTGTCGTGGTGATGTTTATTATGATGATGAACATGATGAGATACCTGAACCAGGGCTATGGAAAGCAGCTTTAGAATTAGAACAACAACTAAAAGATGATGGTTATGTTGCAGATGCAAACCACTCTGAGAAAGGATGGGTTGAGGTATGTCTCCTTTAAATATAAGTGTAATAGAATGGAACACTGGACAGTCATTTCATTCTAAGAATCTAGCAGCTAGTTACTTCAATATACCTTATTCTTTAGTTACTAGAAGTATTAGGAAAAAAGAAGAAGTGATTACTGAAAGAGGTAAGAAGCTTAAATTTACATTAGGTGGATCAAAAAGATATAGATCTGTTGTACACAAATCTAAAACAGAAGATGGTAAAACATTAAACTTTGGTAAACATAAGAATGTACCAATGAGAGATATACCACTACAATACTTAAAATGGGCATATGATAATGTAAGCAGATGTCCAAAGTGTGTTGAGAGTGAATTAATAAAGAGAAAAGAACTATTAAATAGATAAAAATGGAAGGACAAAAAAGATTACCAGATGAAATGGCTAGCAACAAGCAGCCTCACGTTATGTGCCCAGCGTGTTTTAAAGGGGGTATTAAGTTTAATTTTATTACTAATGAGGGATCATGTGACAATTGTGGCACAAAGTTCACTAAACATGGTAGTAGTGTAAGATTTGTCTAATGTTTGTGGCTGTAGAACTACACTTTCGTCACTATGATGCAGAAGAGTTAAGAGCAGGTATGCTGTTCATGAATCATTTGTATCCTGGTAGTGAAGAAAGAGAGCACGTAGAAGTATTTGAGCTTACTGAAGAATCAATACACGAGCAAGTTACACCAGAAATAATGTACATGGAGAACGGATTTCCTGTTTATCCATATTTATTAGACTTAGACGGTAAAGTTGTATCAACACCTGAAGAGATAGGTCTGTTTGATCCAGGTGATGTATCAGTTAATCTTATAGACTTTGGTGTCAAAGAGATGAACTTTATAATGAGAGAGTTTGATGGATTACTTGAAGTATTTGTTGATGAAGATGAATACGAACAAGGACTCACTGTACCTGTACTAGATGATGGTAAGGTTATAATGAAGTTTTTAGATGATAACGATGATGAATTATATTTAGAAGAAGAATAATTATGGAAGAATTAAGTAATTGCTGTGGCGCATCAAGGTGGTATGACACAGACAGATGCTCTGATTGTAAAGAGCATGCAGAGTTTAACGAAGAAAACGAAGAATAATTATGGGAGTAGATATTTATGGCAAATCGCCAAAGTTAACAGGTAAAAGGCCTGAGATTGATTACAGTGATGATAGTATTACTGAAGATCAAAAGAAAGAGTACTGGGATGCACTAGAAAAGTGGGAAGATAAGAATCCTGGTTATTACTTTAGAAGTAATTGGTGGTCTTGGAGACCAATAGTTATGTTATGTAAACATGCAGCAGAACAATATGAACTCAATTTTGACTTTGATTCATGGATGGGTAATGATGGATTGGGGTTAGAAAACTGGCAAGAGTGTAATGCTATGGCAGATGCACTAGAAAAAGTTGTTGATGAAGAAGATAATTTAAAAGATCCTGACGATCAAATCTATTGTAACATGAATTCTTGGAGTCAATCAGGAAGTCAAGGTTTACTTGATGATGACTTAACAGATAAACTTAACGAAGATTATCCTTATGGTACAATTATGTTTACTAGTGTTGTTAGTAATGATGGTAATGTCTACTATCCTTCACACGGTACACCATTGTGGATGATTAAGGAGTTTATTAACTTTCTTAGAAATTCTGGTGGATTTTCTATTTGGTAATCTCATTAAATTGATTACTTTTGTAAGCTCACCAATAACTTAGTATGAAGTTTATAACCTTTTTAATTAGATGGGTAGCAGGCAACTTGGCTATACCTTTCTGGGTGGTTGGACATGTGCATTTGTCTATACATAACTTTCATGACCTATACGAAATACTCAGTAGTGTAGGCATGAATGTTATTGTAGCAATTGGATTTTATTTAGAGTGGAAAGATTTAAAAAAGACAGAGAATGAATGATGTAATTATATATGACATAGAAACTATGCAGGAATGCTTTATAGTTGTATGCATGAAGCCTGAGAGCACACCTAAGAGCTTTACAGTTAGTAAGTGGCAGAATCAGCTTGATGCATTTGTTAAGTACACTGAAGATAACAAGGATGTGTATTGGGTAGGTTATAATAATCTACGCTTTGACAGTCAGGTTGTTGAGTGGATTCTTAGAAACTATGAGCATTGGCATGATTTAACTGGACTAGAGATATGTGCTAAGATTGCACAGAAGGCCCAAGATGTCATACATGATGCTAATTATGATGTGTTTGCAGAGTACAGAGAGCACGAGCTTTCTCTAAAGCAAATGGATTTGTTTAAGATACACCACTATGACAATAAGAACAGACGTGTTAGCCTGAAGAGGTTAGAGTTTGAAATGGATCTTGAGAACATTGAAGAGATGCCTATACATCACACTAAGACAAACATGACCAAGGATGAAGTGTTCTTGTCATTGCAGTATTGTTTTAATGATGTTGATGCAACTTATGAGTTCTATAAGATTACCATAGGTGAGACAGAGCACCCATTATACAAGGGTAACAATCAAGTGCAGCTTCGTAGAGATATAGAAGAGGAGTTTGGTATAAGCTGTCTTAATTACTCTGATAGTAAGATTGGTGATGAGATCATCAAGAAGTATTACTGTCAAGAAAGGGGTATAGATATACGTGAGCTTCCACGTAAAGGATATTTTAGGAAGAGTATCAATATGAAGAATTGTATTGCTCACTACGTTAAGTTTGAGACCAAGCAGCTACAAGACCTGTTAAGCAGTGTTAAGAAGCGTAAGCTAGGACTCATGGATAACTTCAAAGAGCACGTGCATTTCTATGATAATGTGTATTCTTTTATGAAAGGCGGTCTTCATACAGAAAACAAACCAGAAGTGTTTGAAGAAGATGAAGATCATGAGATTATAGATTGGGATGTAGCTAGCTATTATCCTGCTATAATAATTAACAATGAGAAATATCCTGCTCACCTGGGTAAAGAGTTCTTGAATGGATACAAACGTATGTTTGAGAAACGACTAGAGCTTAAACCACAAGCTAAGGGTGACAGGAGGATTAAAGGAATTGTAGGAGCACTTAAACTTGCAGTCAATTCTGTGTACGGTAAATCATCTGACATGAACTCATGGATATATGATAGGCAGTTAACTATGTTCACCACTATAACTGGTGAGTTTAGTCTAATGATGCTTATTGAGAAGTATGAGCTTAATGATATCAAGATTATATCTGCTAACACAGACGGTGTAACAGTTAAAGTGAGAAAAGACTTGATTCCTAAGATGCATGAGATCAATGACTGGTGGTGTAAGACCACACAGTATGTACTAGAACGTACAGACTATACAAAGATCTTGTTTTCCACTGTTAATGACTACCTGGCCATCATGCCTGATGGTTATGTCAAGAAAAAGGGGGACTTTCTTACAGACTTTGAACTACACAAGAACAAGTCTGCTAGAATAGTTCCCATTGCTCTTGAGCAGTACTATGTGCACGGTACTCCTGTTAAAGATACTATTATGAATCATAAGAATTTGTATGATTTCTGTATCAGGAAGAAAGCATCTAGAGACTTTCATTACGAAGGTATTGATAAGGTGAATAATACTACAAATAAGTATAATAAACTAATTAGGTACTATGTAGCTAAAGTTGGTGAGAAGGTTTACAAGGTAAAGAAGCACAACTCTGATAGCAAGGCTGCTAAGAGAAGTCAGGTGGAAGCTGGTGAATGGGTGTGTCACGTTTGTAATTATCTAGAGAAAGGTTCTTCAGTAGATAATATAAACTACAAATACTATATAGATCAAGCAGAAAGTATGATAGTAAAGATTCTTACTAAGGGAAAGCGCAAGAAAAATACAGTAGTGCCTAATCAATTAAATCTATTTTAAGTAAATGAAAAAAAAAGCAACTATCAATAGAGGTAATGTCATGAAGCACCTTATTGAATATCAACTAGATATAGTTGGTAAGCGACTAGTAGACACGTTAGATGATGATAAGTGGTACTTTAACTGGACCATGACATCTAAACAACGTGAAGAGTTTAATAAATATGCAATTAAAACTATGAAGAAAGTCTTCAAGTTTAATACAAATAAAGCAATAGAAAATCTAAATTGGTTTCACAGTCAATTTGGCCTTAGAATCAAAAATTAATATTAATAATTAAAAACCAGAAAAATGGAGTTAAATTTAAGTACATCAGCCTATGTATGGGCAACAGTTATTATCGTGGGTATCTTATTCACAGTTTATCAAATCTTTAAAGCAGAACCAGATCCTTTTGAAGAGCCAAAGAGAGCTCGTAATAAGAAAGGTGAGTATGTGGGTGATGATAAGAGCACACCTAAAGTTAATGAAGCCTGGGAAGGTGGTAAGAAACCTAAAAGAGGTAGAGGTAGACCAAAAGGTTCTAAGAACAAGCCAAAAACTAAGAAGAATGTCTAAGTTAATCAATGAAGACTGGGAACATGCATCACGTTTTGCTGAAGAAGGGTTTGATACACTGCATAAGCAGTATATAATGGAAGCAGAATGGCAAGAGTGGGAATACGAACAACAGAAAAAGAGAAAGAAACCTGCTACTATAGTAGTAGAAAAACCAGTAAAAGATGAGAATGCACATAAGCCCACAAGTATTCAAAGAACTCATCAAAAAAAGTTATAATCTTGATCTGATTTATTTGCTTAAATTGATAGAAGAGCAGTATGACGTACAACCTTTATATGAGGATAGTATGAAAATTGCTGCTCTGTATCAAAGCTTAATAAGAAAGGGATTAATAACTAAGGATGAAGAAAAGATAACAGCTATTGGTAAAGATTTACTAAAGTTTGTTACTGATGAGAATGCTAAAAAGATAATAAAACGTAAACCAATAACAACGGACTTTGAAGAGTGGTGGAAACAATACCCTCCTACAGATTCATTTACTATTAATGGTAAGCAGTTCAAAGGAACTAGATCATTACGTAGAGGTAAAGAAGAATGTAGAAGGAAGTTTAAAACTATTATAGAAGAAGGAGAATTCACTGCAAAACAACTAACAGATGCTCTAAAGTATGAGGTAAAACAAAAAGCTGAACGCTCAATACGTGAGAGAAAAAATATAATGAGTTTTATGCAGGGTTCTATTCCCTATTTGAATCAACGTACATTTGAAAGTTTTATAGAGCTCATGGAGCAAAATAAAGATCAGGATGATGTAGATGTAAATTCAGGAGGTCCAACAGATATTTAAATTATGGAAAACACAGCAGAATTTAACGAGTGGATGAAAAAGATTAAAAGCAATTATTATTCAGATGATAAAAGAATGACCAACGCTTTTGATAAACTAAAAGAATTAGCAAACAATAAAAACTATAAAGATGAAAATAATATTAAGTGTAATACTATGGATAGTAGTAGCTAGATTAATGATGTGGATAGGTGGATTCATCTGGCCAGAAGATAAAGATGACTTTGATAACGATTTAAGATACTAATGAGTTTTAAGTTACTAAAAGAAGAGGTCCAGAAGGGCCTTGACGGAAGAAATGGTGGTATACCTATGGGCTTTGACAGGCTCAATAGGTATGTTGGCATTAGAAAGTCAATGTACTATTTAATTGGTGGATTGACTGGTTCAGGTAAGACTAGCTTCATTGATGATGCATTTGTACTTAATCCTGTAGACTGGGCCATGTCTGAAGAAGGACAGAAGTCTGGTATAAAGATTAAAGTGTGGTACAGATCTATGGAGCGTAGTAGAACCTACAAGCTTGCAAAGTGGACATCTCGTAAGATATTTTTAGATCAGGGTATAATTATACCTGTTAACAAATTACTTGGTTGGACAGAGAAGATGACTAAGGATGAGCATGATCTGTTTCTTATGTATGAAGACTATATGACAAAGCTTGAAGATGTGGTTACAATCATTGATGGGCCAGAGAATCCTGTAGGTATTGCTAAAGAGCTAAAAGCTTATGCACTAGAGCGTGGTGAGATAATACAGCAAGACAAATACAATAAGGTATACATACCTAATGACCCTAGTGAGATAACTATTGTAGTGTTAGATCATATTGGTTTATTAAAGACTACTAGGGACCAACCAACAAAGAAAGCAGCTATTGACAAGATGAGTGATGAGTTACGTTATGCACGTGACTTCTATGGTCACTCACCAGTAGTAGTTAGTCAGTTCAATCGATCTATTTCTAATCCTATCAGGATAAAGAATGGTGATGTTGAACCACAGCTGGAAGACTTTGCTGATAGTTCTACTACACAGAATGATTCTGATATATGTATGGCCTTGTTTGACCCTATGCGTTATAATGTTGAAGATCCATCTGGGTATAATCTAGGCAAACTTAGAGATGACTTTGGTGGTAAATATTTTAGAAGCTTAAGGTTAATCAAGAATAGTTATGGCGAAGATGATATCAGAATTGGTCTTGCGTTTCTTGGTCAGATAGGTATGTTCAAAGAGTTACCTAAACGTAGAAATATAACTGATGCAGATTATGAATCTGTAGTAAATAAATCATTTTTTATATCATGACATTAAGAGATAAAAGACAGGCAGAGTTTGCAGACACTTGGCTAAACCATGGTAAGTTTGGGATCCTAAACTTATGTCCTAGGTTTGGTAAGATTAGAACGACCATCAACATCTTAAACCAGATGAATGACAATTGTACTATGCTGATTGCATATCCTGATAACAAGATTAAACAGTCTTGGATAGAAGAGTTTGAAGAGATGGAGTATATTAATGACAATATAACCTACACAACTCATAGATCTCTACACAAGCACTCAGGTACTGAATTTGATATTGTTGTTATTGATGAGATACATTTATTATCAGAGGCCCAGATAGGTGTTTGTGTAGATTTATTCTCTCAGAACGATAACATACTAGGCTTAACAGGTACATTATCTAGATGGACCAAAAGAACTTTAAGCGAAGAACTTGGTATATCTGTGATTGCTGACTACCCAATACATAAAGCTATTGAGGAAGGTGTTATAGCTGACTACCAGATAACAGTAGTCAAGGTGCCTTTGGATAACATAACTCGTAATGAGTATGGTAAAAAGAAAATAAAGAAAACAGAGCTTCAACAGTTTAAATACCTTAGTGGTGTTATAAACAAGATGATGTACTCTGGTGGTAATAGTATGTTCATGCGTTTAGCACGTATGAGACTTATACAAAGTAGCTTAGCTAAGAAACAAAAGACTAAACAGATTCTTAATGATAACAAGGATCAGAGAATACTAGTGTTTTGTGGTGTAACAGCAATAGCTGATAGCCTTGGTATACCATCTTATCACAGCAAGTCTAAAGACAAAGATGCACTCAAAAACTTCGCAGAAGGAAAAGGTACACACATGGCTGTTGTAAAGATAGGTAACACAGGAGTTACGTATAAACCACTAAACAAGGTTATCATTAATTACTTTGACAGTAATGGTGAGAATCTAGCACAGAAGATTAATAGATGTATGGCTATGGAATATGATACTCCAGATAAGAAAGCACAGATATATATTATATCTTCTGATGAGAAAGTTGAAGACAAATGGCTTAACAAAGCACTTGAATTCTTTGACAAAAGTAAGATTAAATACGTATAAAAATCGTATATTTGTAAACCTAATATTAATAAATAAATAAATAAAATGAGTTCAAAATTAATTGGAGTTGTTGGCGAAACAGGGACAGGTAAGTCAACAGCAGTAAAGCACTTAAACCCTGAAGAAACTTACATTATTAATGTTGCAAAAAAAGAGTTACCCTTTAAAGGTTCTCAGAAACTTTACAACACAGAAAACAAAAATTACAAAGAAGTAGATGATCCAACTGACATTACAAGGTTGCTTAGAACTATCTCGGAGAAAGCCCCACACATCAAAACTATTGTCATAGAAGACAGTAATTACTTAATGGGTTTCAGAATGGTAGAAAAAGCTATGGAAACTGGATTTACAAAGTTTAGTGTAATGGCTAAGGACATGGTTGACATGTTTAGAACAGCTAGAGCACTACGTGATGACCTAGTTATCTTTTACTTCTCTCACCCTGAGACTATTGAAGACGCAGGAGAGATAGTGGGATACAAAATTAAAACAGCTGGTAAACTTATTGACAATCAAGTATTGTTAGAAGGTTTATTAACTGTATGTTTGTATACTCATGTAGAAGAAACTAAGAGTGGTGCTACTTATGAATTTCTAACAAATAGATTTCGTAAGAAGCCTGCAAAGAGTCCAGATGGTATGTTTGAAACAACAAGAATACCTAACAATCTACAAACAGTAAGAGATAGTATAGTAGACTATTATAATTAATAAATAAATAACAATTAAAATTAAAATTTATGAGTACAATTGGAGGAGTAAAAAGAGAATCCGCAATCAACAGTGAAAACACAGCTTACCCAAAGAAAGTAGGGCTGTTTGAAGCAAACATAATTGCAATTAATCCAACTATAGAAGAGTATAGTACAAAACTTGGAATGGAACTAAACCCAGATAGCAAAGCTACTGAGTATTTAGGAACTACTAAAGACGGTAATACATATCTTCGTGTAGATGTGTGGTTAAAACAAGTCAAAACAGAGAATCAATACAAAGTAAGTTTCTTCTTGGAAGATAAAGAAAGAGAGAACCGTGATGGAACTAAAAAGCAATATATAAACAGTGTAGGTATGACAGCTTGGGCTGCTGATGAGAATGACTTATGGGACTGGTTTACTAAAGGACGTGACTATCGTGTTGCATATGTTGGTGAGGAAGACTTGTATGATTTTGTTCGCACATGGTTAGGTAAGTTAGATTACCGTCATGCAGATACAGTTCTACAGCTAGACTGGAAGAAACTTATGCGTGGTAACATTAGTGATCTTAAAGGTGAAGTAGATGGTGAGTGGTGTAATACTGTTGTAGCATTAGCAACTGTTGTTGTTAAAGAGCGTGATGGTGAGACTAAAGAGTATCAGGGTATCTATAACAAAGGATTCTTAGGTGGTTATACTATGAAACAGTTTAGACTAGTAGACTACACAGATAAGAGAACATTAGATAGTTTGAGATCTAGAAAACCTCGTGAACTTAAACCACATGAACGTTTTGCAGTTCGTGTAAGTGGTGAGTACGGTTGTAAAGACTACTATATTCTTAAAGAAATAGAAGAGTATAACCCTGGTGATAATCTTGTCGCCTCTGATAGTTACATATCAGATGAAGGGTCAGACTACTAACCAAACTAATCTATAATAAGAGCCCTCTTCAGAAATGTTGAGGGCTTTTTTAATATAAAACTTATGATAAAAGGAAAGAAGTATGTACGTATAAGTGCAGAGCTAATACTATCTAAAATATCAGAGTATGATATCTTCAGGTTTTATATGCCTAATAATGGTTGGAAGTTAGGACAGGCAACATATTCTCCATTTAGAGATGAGAAGAATCCATCGTTCCTAATTGGAGTTAGAGGAGATACTATAATGTTTATTGATTTTGGTGATACAAGTATGAAGGGAGATTGTTTTGAGTTTGTAAAGAAGCTTTACAACATTCCTACATTCAATGAAGTACTAATTAAAATTGATAATGATTTTAATCTAGGAATAAGTTCAGGATCTGATTCAAAAGAATATAAGAAGATAATTAAGTCTTACTCTCAACCAGAGATGGTAGCAAAAGATTATTCTTTTATTCAAGTGAAGACAAGAAGCTTCACACATGAAGAATTAGCTTACTGGAATGAATACTATCAAGATATTGAAGATCTTAAAGCTAACAATGTATTTTCAATCGCTGAGGTTTATCTAAACAAGAAGCGTATTGTTATACCAGATAATGAGCTTAGGTTTGGATACCTCTATGATGGTCACTGGAAAATATATAGACCATTCTCTGATAGAAGATGGAAATGGATGCCTAATAACGTGCCAATCACCGCTATGGATGGTAAAGATGATATTACAAATTGTAATGTTGCATTTATCAACAAGAGTAAGAAAGACTATATGGTTATGAAGAAATTATACCCATGTTGTTGTGCTGTTCAGAATGAAGGTATGGGTTGTTTCTCTGATGAGAATGTACAATTCTTACTTGATAACTCAAGCAGACAAATACTGTCATTTGATAGCGATGAAACAGGTGTATCTAACAGTAAGAAGATTACTGAGATGTTTGGATTTGACTATTGTAATGTTCCTAGACAGTTCCTAAAAGATGGAATTAAAGACTGGGCAGACCTTGCAAGAGTTCATGGCCTTAAAATAATAGAAGAATATTTAATAAATAAACAAATTTTAAAATAATGAAAGCAAGAACTAAAGACAGTGGTACAGCAAGAGACATAATGTTAACAGCGCCAGTACCAAAACTAACAAGAACTTACAAACCTGTAAGTCATCAACAGTTAATAGATTTAACACTTGAAAGTATATATCAATCAGGGTATACACTAGAGAGTCAAAGTTACTCTACTGCAAAAGATGGAGAAATAGCAAATGGGCGTTATACAATAGCTAACGTTGCTGATACTGAGATGAAATTACAAATTGGATGGCAGAACAGTTATGACAGAAGTTTATCACTTAAATTTGCTCTTGGAACTAGTATTATTATATGTTCTAATGGTATGGTAAAAGGTGATCACGGTGCATTTAGAAAAAAGCATCAAGGAGATATACAAACTTTTACACCATCAGCTATATCAGAGTATATTAAAGGTGGTGGAGATACGTTTAGAAACTTACAGTTAGATCGTGATAAGTTAAAAACATATGAAGCCACAGAGAAGACACAAGCAGAGCTTTTAGGTAGGTTGTTTGTTCAAGAGAGCATAATTAGTGCTACACAACTATCTACGATTAAAAGAGAGCTTAGAAAACCAACTCATGATTATGGGGCTGAAGGAAGTATGTGGGAACTTTATAATCACGTTACATTTGCAATGAAAGATGCTCACCCACAAAGGTGGATGCAAGACCATGTAAACATTCATGATTTCTTTCTAGGAATAGAGGGTACGCCTATTAAGGATGAACCTTTAGCTATGCATGAGATTTTAGGATATACAGATAACCAATTAGAAATGTTTTAATTATGACAGTTAGAAATTATATAAATACTCTCGTAGAGATGGTAAAAAAGAATCCTGAGATAGAACACTATGAAGTTATCTATTCTGCAGATGATGAAGGTAATACATTTCAAAAGGTAAACTTTACACCAACAGTGATGATAGCTGATGGTCTAGATAATGCCTATATAGAAGTGCAGTCAATAATGAACATTGATGATGACGGTAATGTTTTATGTGTTAACTGATGAATAGGGTATTAATAACAGGGGGAGCAGGTTTTATTGGAAGTCATTTATCTGAACAACTACAGAAGTTAGGGCAAGAGATAGTAATTCTTGATAACTTTAGCACTGGAAAGGTTAAGAACTTATTTCCATTAAAACCTCAACCTTTAGTGATAATCTACGAGGTAGGTAATACTATGTGGGGACATTTACCTGATATGCAGTTTAATACACTCATTCATTTAGCAGCACCTGTATCTGTAGAAGAAAGTTTAAATAATAAACAGAAGTATCATGATCAGATTGTTGATGGTTCAGCTCTTTTATTTGAATGGGCTGTTAGACAATGTGGTTGTAAAGAGATAGTTGTAGCTTCTACAGCTGCTGTGTATGGTAATTCAAGAAGCTTTCCTCTATCAGAAAATAGTGATTTAGATCCACTGAATCCATATGCAATGTCTAAATACATGATGGAAGCGCTCTGTAAAGCAGTACCAGATCATGTTTCTGTGGCAGTATTAAGATTCTTTAATGTTTTTGGAGAAAGACAGCTTACTGAAGGTGGTTACCTTTCAGCTGTACCCATATTTTTAAAGCAATACTTAAGTCACAAGAAGCTAACAGTTACAGGAGATGGTCAACAAACCAGAGACTTTGTATATGTTAAAGATGTAGTTGATGCTATCATAGCTGCAATAGGAACTGAAGGCACTTGGAACGTTGGTTCTGGTCAGGAGGTAAAGATTATAGATGTAGCTAAAGCTTTTAGTAACAAAATAGAATTTATACCTGCTAGAGAAGAAGCTAAACGATCTCTTAGTGACATAAGTAAGATAAAGAAAGACTTGGGTTGGACACCACAGGTAAGTTTAATTAATTGGATAAAATCAATAAAATGAAAATAGAAATATCACACGGTGAACTAGTAGATAAATTGTCAATTCTAGATATCAAACTGTTAAAAATGGATAATGAGGATAAACTTGTTAATGTTAAAAATGAACATCAAACACTCTATCCTTATGTTTTAATGCTCTTAGATCTTCATCAGGCACCACTAAGAAAACTCTATGATGAACTTACTGAAGTAAATTCCTTATTATGGAATATAGAGGATGACATTCGTGATTGTGAAAGAGACAAAGACTTTAGTCAAAAGTTTATAGACTTAGCTAGATCTGTTTATGTTACTAATGACAAACGAGCTTTAATTAAAAAGCAAATTAATCAATTAACTAATTCTAATTTAACTGAAGAGAAATCTTATAAAAAATATTAATATGAAATGGGATAATTTTAAAGAACACTTTCATCCATCGTGGCATGGAAAAATGAAAACATTTATAGAAAGTAATGAGTGCGATGATATATATGCATTCTTAAAGAAAGAGAGTAAGAGGGGCAAACAGATTGCTCCTTTGTCATCTCAAGTCTATAGATGTTTTAAAGAAACACCACTAGATGAAGTGAAGGCAGTGATTGTGGGCATGTGTCCATATCACACATTTAAGAACGGACTACCTGTGGCAGATGGTTTGCTTATGGGGTGCTCAGTGACAGAATATGTACAACCTTCTCTAAAGCAATTTTACAATGCACTTGAGACTGAGTTTCACAGAGGGCTTAATCTAAGCTATGATCCATCTCCTAACGTGGCCTATCTAGCAGAGCAAGGAATACTAATGCTTAATGTAGCACTGACTACTGAGAAGAACAAAGCTGGTAGTCATATAGCTAATTGGGAACCTTTCACAAAGTATTTGTTTGAAGAAGTTCTCAACCCACTAGGTGTACCATATGTCTTTCTTGGTAAAGATGCTGGACGATACAAAAGGTATGCAGGAATATTTGCTCACACATTTGTTGTAAGTCACCCAGCTAGTGCTTCTTATAAAGGAGTTGATTGGGACAGTGAAGGTGTGTTCACAAAAGTGGATACATTAATTTATGAAAATAACGGATATAGCATCAATTGGCTAAAAGATGCAGAAGATCCATTTTAAAAACAATTAAAAACAGAAAAATGATTAGAGGAACATTAACAGACGATCCTGGTGTATTAGAACCAGGAGATGAAATTATTACTAACCAAGGCTCAGAGATGAGATATTACGTAGTGGAGGAGATTCCACGAGTTAGTAAATTAAAAACATGGCATAACGGTAAAACACGATACATAGCTGTAAAGTGTAGAGTTGCTATGGTAGAGAAGACAGCTTCAGGTATGAATACTTGGACTAATAAACCTTGGACTAATACTTACAAAACGTATGAGTTCAGAGTACCTAATGAAAACGATCCAATAAAAAAAGTGGATTTAAACTGGAAACAAATATATATAACTAATAAATATGGAAATGACTAAAGAAGTAAATAGGCCCATTAAAATGGAAGATCTCCAAGTAGGAGATGAAGTGATTGTACGAGGTGTAGACCTCAACTACATGCAAATTGTAAGACCTCCAAAACAAAAACAATCTAAAGATTGGCAGGGTAATCCTTGTATGGTATGGACATCAGCTATATGTAATAGAATTAACAGTAGGTTTGGAGTTAAGCATGCAGATGATAAAGAAAAGGTGAGATTTGATTTTGTATGGAAATCAATCTGGTTAGTAAAAAGAGAACAAGAATTAATAAATAAATAAATAGTAAAATGCGATTAGAAAAACAAAAACAAGCACATGTTCTATACTCAGGACAGAAAAATGAGAGTATAGGCATGTCATTAGACATGGATTCTGCACAAGTTTTGATGCAGATGTTAAGTAAGAACCTTTATTCAGATGCAATAGGTTCAACTGTTAGAGAATGTGCAAGTAATGCACTTGATAGTCATAGACGAGCTGGGGTGAATAAACCTATAGTTGTATCATTAGTTATGAATAATTCTAATAATTGGGAATTCTCTGTTGAGGATTTTGGTACAGGCTTAGATCATGGTGATGTAGAAAATATTATTAGTAAGTATGGTAAGTCTACTAAACGTAATAGTGATACAGAACTTGGTATGATGGGTCTTGGTTTCAAGGCTCCTTTAGCTTATGCTAGTAGTTTCTATTTTACATGTAGAAAAGATGGTATGGAACGTAAGTATATGATGTATGAGGGTGAGGAAACAAACACTATTGATTTAATTAATGAAACTCCTACAACAGAGTGTAATGGTGTAAAAGTTACTGTACCTATAAAGTGGGGTGATAAATCTGATTTTCTTAGAAAGATTAAGCAACAGCTTGCATACTTTGAGGATGTATACTTTAATGTAGATGATGTTGATAATAATTTTACTATTCATAGATCTAAACTATTTCAGTTTTCTGAACTAGCTGAAGATGACAAGTTACATATTTGTCTTGATAATGTTTATTATCCTCTTGATTTTGACAAGCTAGGTGTAGAAACTATATACATGCCTGTAGGTTTAAGATTTAGTTTAACAGATGGTTTATTTCCAACTCCTAATAGAGAGTCTTTAATTTATACAAAAGAAACAAAGTCAAAGATTCTTAAGAAGTTAAGTGAGTTTTCTAATTATTATGTAGAAAAATATAATAGTAGTGTTATAGATAGTGATGACGTTCATGGTTTTCTAAACTATTATTATGCTGATACAAGAAATATAGACTTATTTGGAAAAAAGTTTAATCTTAACTCTCTAAAAGATTATATAACAATTCCTTTTGCTAAACCAAAACTTGAAGGAGTGGACACTTGGGACATTTCTACATTTGGTAAACATGAGTTTCATTATATCTTAGGAGAATATACGTGTAGTCACAGATATGAGAATGGTAGAATGTATAAGGTAAAAGATAGTCATTGGGGTAAAAATGTAAATTGGAGTGATATGAGCAATTATCAATTCAGAATGCAAGATCCAATGAGAGGTCATAAAAAGGCATATCTTAGAGAAATAGCTCAAGACTTAATTGATAATGATAAGAATAATAATCTTAGAAGAGTTACATTTATTCGTAAAAAAAAGGAATATCCATTAAGGTCTCCTTTAACTGGTAGTAGCTCTGTTGATAACTATTATGATATTCTAAAGTTAACTAATTACCCTAAGCATCAGTGGAGAGGTGTAATCGAGGACTTTCAGCGTGTTGCATCATTACTTTTAGAATCTATTAAAGATGCTGATACTATTGAGGTTCCTCAAGAGTGGATAGATGATAGAAAAGCTAACACTGTATCTAAGATGCGAGCTACTAAAGCTGCTAAAGGTGAAAAAGTTGCAGGAGACTTTAATTGTAAAGTAGCTGAAGATCTTCTCAGATATAATGATGGTAGAAACTGTAAGTTTGTATCACATCGAATTAATATTGAATCTGTGGAAGAAGGGAATGCTACTTATGTATACACTCATCATGATGATTACATGAAGCTTGACAACTTGTATGAAGAAACTAAACGTATGCCTATAAAATATCTTACCTTTTCACAGAGAGAGTTAGATGCGTTAGAAAAGTCTCCTAAGATTGATAATCTAGTTTCTTATGATGACTTCATAAAGGGTGATAATATGTTTATTAAATACATGACTGCATTATGTTGCTGGAGATTTATACGGAAAGATCATATTTCTGATATATTTGATAAAAGTTATTTAATTAGTAAAGTTAAACCTACACTATCAGATAAATTGACAAAGATATCGGAATACCAAAAACTATATATTTCAGGTGGTAGATATCAGTCATATACAGATGGGCTTAAATTACTTGAAGATGCTGAGGCTAATAATCTATATAATGCTGAGATTTATGATTTGATAGAAGAATTAGATGCATTCTTTAGAGAGCATACTTATGTGAATACTATGGCAAGTTGTTTAAGTGGTGGTAGTTATAAACAGGATGGTATTTTAGACTGTTTAGCTCAACTGTTTAAGTGTAATGGTATTCCTATAAATGCTCACTATGAGTTTATTAAAGATAGAAAAGAAATAGAAGAACAAGAGAATAATTAAAACAATTAAAAACAATTAAAAATGAGTAAATTTCTAAGTTTAGAGTGGTTCAAAAATAAAGTGGACCACTCAATTGAAAAAGTTATCGAGAAGAAACTTGATAAGCTAGTTGAAGAGGTAGACAACGATAGTTCTCCTCAAGAAAATCCGTACAAAACTATAAAACTGGTAAACGATGTGCTTACTATTGTACTACATGATGATTCTATAATATCTAAAGTAAATGCTACTGAAGATGATTATCATAGTGCAGAGTCAGCTGTTACTATTGGAGATCTTTATACAATCGTTAGTGATTCTAATGTAGTTTCTGAAATTGCAGAAAGAGATAGATCAGAAAGAAGACTAAAGGCTCTTAGAAAGGGCCTTGTTATTCTAGAAGAGAGTGGTGAATTTGTACTTGATGGAGACTCAGTGTACTTTAAAGGTATATCTAGGTCTTTACCACAGCTATTAGTTGAAGAACTTATTGAGGCTGTATCAGATGCTAAATCACTTAACATGCCTCTTAGTGAGCATGCAGAGTATCAATCTCTTAAACGTTTCTTTATGTGGTGTGCTCTTAATCCAAGAGCTGAAGTGGCACATGAGTTATACAGATTCTTAAAAGAGAATAGCTTTCGTATTACTAAGCAAGGGTTCTTTGTAGCGCTACGTAATGTTGTTACATTGCATGGATCTCCAGAGCTTGTACACTTTATATCTAATACATATAACAAGGTGAAAGCTGTATGGAAAAAGAGTCCAGATGACTATACTATATTCTTACAAGATGGTGATTACAAGATTGTACATACAGATAAACTGTATAAGGAAGAGATTGTTACTAGTACAGTTTGTCCAGATTGTGGTGGTGAGGGTGGTTACTATGATGAAGGTGATTACTATGATGATGAAGATGAATGGAATGAAGGAGATTGGATACACTGTGAAACATGTGATGGTACAGGTGAGGTAGAAGAGTATGAATATACCGTTACACATAAGATAGATCACGGAAAAGAGATAGGTAAGCTTACAGATCTATACTTAGACCTTCCTAACAGACATGAGAATCGCTTTACAGATGATTGGACTAAAACATTTGACATACGTATTGGTAAGGTGGTTAATATGCCACAAGAAGAGTGTAACTGGTCAACACAAGATTGTGCTGCAGCTGGTTTACATTTTACTTCTGACCAGATACATTATGTAGGATGTGGTGATCAATCTGTTCTTGTTCTTATCAACCCTATGAAGGTTGTTGGTATTGGTGCACACAAAGGTAGATGCTATGAGTATCTTCCAATTATGACTGTACCAAGAGAAGAGGCTACTACTATTCTTCATGATAATCAGTTTGACACTCTTCAGTTAGATGAGGTATATGCTGTACGTGAGCTTGATGACTTACAAACCAAAGTGAAAGAAGGTTTTGCTAAGGAATCTAATAAGTATGAATTTAGCTTACCAAACATATCCTCTGTAGATGTACGTAATATCATTGGAAGTCTTGAAGAGATGAAAGCTGAAATTACTGCAAGAGTTAGGATGGTAGATTAATAAATTAGGGGATAACATTTATTTGAATTATATTTGTTATCCCTTTAATTTTAAAATTATGGCAAAAAAACCAATAAGAAAACCAAGAGTAGCTCGTACTAGAAACGCTGGAACAATGACAGAATCAATGTTTTGGTCTATGATTAGAAGTGCATTAAGACAGAAAAGCAGATGGTGGAAACCAATTGCTGAATGTAAGAAGTTAGCAAGAAGAGCTTACAAAGGAAAAAACAAAAGACAGAAGTGGGAATACCATTGCAATAAGTGTAAGAGTTGGTTTAAAAGTGATCAAGTTAACGTTGACCACATTGAACCTGCAGGTAGTTTAAATTGCTCAAACGATCTTCCAGCCTTTGTAGATACTCTATTTTGTGAACAGGAAAACTTACAAGTGCTCTGTAAAACATGCCATGATCAAAAAACACAATTAGAAAAACAATTAAAACAATTTAAAAAATGAAACATTTTATAAATAATACTATTGAGTATTTTAAAACACCTGAACATTATGAAAATGGAAAAGAGTATGATATTATAGACGTGTGTAATGATTACTCTCTTTCGTTTAACAGGGGTAATGTTCTAAAATATATAGCTAGAGCAGGAAAGAAAGAGAACGAGCTAAAGGATTTACATAAAGCTTTAGATTATTTACAGAGAGAAATTGAGTACGTTAAATCAAGAGGGAAGTTATGATAAAAGGAGTTAAATCAGAAACTATTCAAGAAGTTGACATAGTTGTAAAAGAAGTTAAGAACTGTCCTCTTAAATATGACAATACGCAAAGAGTGTTACTAATAGATGCTGATAGTATTATGTATTTTGCTACACACTTTCCTGAAGACTCTCTGATGGAGTTTCCAACAGAAGAAGAAAGAATAGAAGAAGCTAAATATAGAACTAGAACTAAGTTAGAAGAGATTCATAATAATATAGAAGAGTTTTACAATATACAAGAAACCTTTATATTTATAGGAGGTCGTGGTAACTTTAGATACAAACTTTATCCTGACTATAAATCAAATCGAAAAGAGAAGAATCCACTAATTCCAATCATTGCAGAGTATATGTTAGATGAATTACAGTGTATACCTTCTCAAGGAGCAGAGGCTGATGACTATGTATATGATAGTTATGTATTGAGCGAGGGTAATTGTGTTGTAGCAGCTATAGATAAAGATGTACTATATAATTGTCCTGATGTACCATTTTATAATTATAGAAGTTATGGTGATACATTAGGAGAGTTTAAGAAGATTTCTAAAGAAGAAAGTAGACTAGCTATAGCTTCTCAAGTTGTAATAGGAGATAGTGGTGATGGTATACCTGGAGCTTATGGAGTTGGTAAAGCTTGGTGTAGAGATAATATGCACATAGGTATGACAGACTATCAATTTACTAAAGCTATATTTAAAGGTTACTTAAAATCAAGTGGTGGTAATGCTAAAATAGCAAAAGAACAAGCAAGGTTATATTATAGTGTATTAAAATTATATACACATAAAGAATTAAAAAACGCTAATGAAAAACACAATAACTAGTATATTTATGGTACCTTCTTTAAAGGTGCCAAAGAATTCATTAAAAGATAATGGATTTATAAATGCTTACTTAGATGATGTAGGACGAGACTTTAAATACAATAATGTTATTTATGTCTTGTTCTTACCTACTGACTTGGCAAAATTTAGAGAGTTTCTTGATAATGAATATGAGCGTACCACAGAAATTGTTGAGGATTACGATTATGAAGGTGGTTTTGTTGTATTAGTATACAAGCTTAATATGAAATGGGAGACAGACTTTGATTTAATCAAACAAGGTAGATATTCTGAGACAAGTGATAACTTTCAAAAGTTATTTCCAAAAGTTATAAAGATTAAAAAGAACGGTTTACACAGAGATGAAATTAGTCTTCAATACAGAGTGTTTAATAAAACAGATGACATGATAAAGTATTGGGAAAATAAACTTGGTATAGATTGGGATGATAGTCTTGAGGTATGGGAAGGATTTGATGAAGGTAAGGAGATTCTTGATATAAATAAGATGAAAAAAAGTATTGAACTAATAAAAAAATAATTATGGATGCAGAAAAATTAATGAATGAAAACCCTTTAACAAAAAACAAATTAAAAGAGTGGTTTTTAGATAGGCTTATGGCTTCAGCAAATGAATTTGAACAAGATGACTCTTTTAAAGAGTTTATGATTAAGTCTGGTATTACAGATGATCAAATAATAACAATATTTAAAGAGGGAGGTAGAGCCAGTTTAGATATGTTTGATGAAAATGATGTGGTAGTAAACATAATACATGACTGGAAGACAAAGAAGTTTTCTTATCGTATAAATGATGGAAAACAAACTGGTAAATACTCTTTAAGAAAAGAGGCAGAGAAAGATGCAATGTCTAAAGCTGTAAGTATTCTTGAGGCTTTAATTACACCTGATGTTGAAGAAGTTATAGAAGAGCAAAAAAAAGAAGATAAATCATGAGAACAATTGGAAAAATTATAGTAGATTTGCTATCCGACAATCAAATTTCAGCAGAAGAAGCTGAATTAATGATCACTCACCTTTCAGACAGTAAAAGACCTTCAGGTTATCAACCTGAACGGACTGCTAGTCCCTATTGGTATCAAACAACCACACTATGAGAACAGTAAAACAATTTAATCAAACATATGAGTTAATTTGTAATGGAGAAGGGCTTACAATAGAAGTTCCCTCTGTAGTACAATTCTTAAACTCAGCATTCATTGACTTCTTGAGAATAGAAGGATTTGAATATAAAGAAATCTCAACAATTCGTGGAATACCTAGAGTTGATACTAATCTTCCAGACATTATGCCTTATGTAGGTAGAGTAATTCAATCAGAGCTAGAAGAGAAGATATCACTCATGTTAAAAGTTGAGTTTGAGATTGAAGAAAGGTTAAGATCAATAAACTTAGATAAACACGGTAACCCATTAATACTATGAACAAAAACATTTTTAAACAAAGGGTAAATATTCTACCTTACGAGTATCCACAACTTTTAGACTACAAAGATGCTATCAGGCATTCCTACTGGATTGACACAGAATTTAATTTTACAGAAGACATACAAGACTTTAAGGTAACCATCTCTGAAGAAGAGCGTGACGTTATTAAGAAGACTATGCTTGCTATTGCACAAATAGAAGTTAATGTAAAAACATTCTGGGCTGATATGTATAAGCGTATGCCTATTACAGAAGTTGGAGATGTAGGAATGACGTTTGCTGAGTCAGAAGTAAGACACAAAGATGCTTATGCTAGACTATTGAGAATACTTGGCCTTGAGAAAGAGTTTCAAAGTGTTATAGAGGTGCCTGCAATAGAAGGTAGACTTAAGTACTTAAAGAAGTACTTAGATGGTACACGTTCTAGAGATGACAAAATGTATACTAAGTCTGTATTATTATTTTCTTTATTTATAGAGCATGTAAGCTTGTTTAGTCAATTCTTAATCATGATGAGTTTTAACAAAGAGAGGAATGTACTCAAGGGTATATCTAATGTTGTTGAAGCTACAAGTAAAGAAGAGGAGATACACGGTAACTTTGGTGCTGAGATTATCAACATTATTAAGAAAGAGAACCCTGAATGGTTTGATGAGGAGTTTGAAGATTTAATTTATTCAGCATGTAAAAAAGCATATAACGCTGAGTGTGATATATTAGATTGGATCTTTGAGAAAGGAGAACTTACTTTTCTTCCAAAAGAAACAATTCAACACTTCATCATGAATCGATTCAATAATTCTTTGAATAAGATTGGAATGAAGCCAATGTTTGATGTAAATAAAGAACTAATTGCATCAACAAAATGGTTTGATATAGAAATCACTGCTACTAAAGAGGGAGACTTCTTTTATAAGAAGAGTGTAGACTATAATAAAAAGAGTAAGAGTATAACTTTAGACGATTTATTTTAATATGGAATATAAAAGATATTACTGGCTCAATGAAGACAGTAGAACATTCTTGTCCAGGGGGTATTTAGATGAATCTCCTGAACAAAGAGTAAGAGACATAGCTAATATTGCTGAAAAGTATTTAGCTATTAAAGACTTTGCCTGCAAGTTTGAAGACTACATGGCAAAAGGATACTATTCACTATCAACACCTGTATGGATTAACTTTGGTAAACAAAAAGGTTTACCTATCAGTTGCTATGGATCTAATGTGGATGACACACTAGATAGTATATTAAATGCAGGCCGTGAGATAGGTATGATGAGTAAATATGGTGGAGGAACCAGTGCTTATTTAGGTAATATTAGACCAAGAGGTACTAAAATTAGTACTGGAGGAGAAGCTGATGGCCCTATACATTATGCTAGAATGTATGACACAGTTGTAGATGTGTGTAAACAATCTGCAGCTAGACGTGGAGCATGTGCAGTGTATTTACCTGTAGAGCATGCAGATATAGAAGAGTTTCTAGATATTGGTACAGAGGGTAACCCTATTCAGAATCTTCAATATGGTGTCACAGTTGGTGATGCATGGTTGAAGAGTATGAAAGCTGGTAGTAAAGAAAAGCGTAAGATATGGGCTAAGATTATACAAAGACGTAATGAGTTTGGGTTTCCATACATTATGTTTAAAGATAATTCAAACAACGAGACATCTCCTTACAAGGAGCTTGGGTATGAAGTTACAGCAAGTAACTTGTGTAGTGAGATACAACTACCAACAGACAGCTTTAATAGTTTTGTTTGTTGCTTAGGATCTATAAATCTTTTACATTGGGATGAGATTAAAGAAACAGATGCTGTAGAAACCTATGTATTGTTCCTGAACGCTGTAATGAATGAGTTTGTTCAGAAAGCAGAACATCTTCCTGGTATGCGAAGAGCATATAGATTTGCAAAAGAACATAGAGCTATTGGAGTTGGTGTATTAGGATATCATTCCTTGTTTCAGTCTAAACTTATAGAGTTTGAATCACTGGAAGCTAAACAACTTAACCATCAGATTTTTAAGACGTTAAAAGAACGTACAGAAAATGCATCTAAATGGCTACATGATGCCAAAGGGTACACATCAATTAGAGAAGGTTATGCTAACACTACACTAATGGCTATAGCACCAACTAAATCTAGTTCGTTTATACACGGTGCAGTGTCTATGGGTATTGAACCAATAAAATCTAACTACTTTATTAAAGATCTCGCTAAGAGTAAGACAGTTTATAAGAATCCTTTCTTAGAGGCTGAGCTTGAGAAGTATGATCTTAATAACGATGAAACTTGGGAGTCTATCTTAAAGAAAGATGGGTCTGTCCAACACTTAAAATTCCCTACAAAGGGAGTATTCAAATCATTTATAGAGATTAGTCCTAAGGAAATAGTTCTGCAGGCTGCGCAAAGACAAAAGTTTATTGATCAGTCACAGAGCTTGAACCTTATGATAGATCCTAGTGTACCAGCTAAAGATATAAATCAATTGTATCTTTATGCTCATGATGAGGGTGTTAAAACTCTTTACTATCAGTTCAGTCAAAGTTCTGCACAAGCATTTGCACGTAATATTTTAGAGTGTGCAAGTTGTGAGGGCTAACTAAGTTAATTATAAAAATGTAAGCTTCTAACAAATTTAGTTTGGTAGTTTGAAATACATTTTATAACTTTGAACTGTGGGGGTACAAGATTTGAATTAAATATTTCTGTTCTGTTTTTAATTGTGAAAGGGGCCTTGGAGAAATCTAAGGCCTTTTTTTGCTTGTAAAATAGAGTAGATTTTAGTATATTTGAATATAATTTAAAACAATTAAATATGGCGAAAAAGCTGAAAGAAACAGGGAATAAATTCCAGGATGCGCTGGAAAAGTTAAACAAGCAATATGGTCAAGGTACTGTATTAGCTTTAAACAGTAAAACAGGAGGGGACTATGATCTAATTAGTACAGGATCAATAGGTTTCGATTGGATCACCTTAGGGATAGGTGGTTTTGCAAAAGGTAAAATGTACGAGCTTATGGGCTGGGAAGGTACAGGTAAATCTACTATATGTGGACATGCTGTAGCTAGCGCTCAAGCTAAAGGAGGTAAAGTAGTTTATATTGATGGCGAGCATGCTGTTGATAAGAATTACTTTGAAGCTCTAGGTGTTGACACAGGAAGTATGTTAATTGCACAACCATCATCTGGAGAAGAAGGTTTTAACATTGCTGTAGAGTTAATGTCATCTGGAGAAGTGGATCTTATTATTATAGATTCAGACTCATCATTAATACCTAAAGCTGTATTAGATGGAGAAGTAGGAGAACATGCAATAGGTAAGAAGGCTAGATTAAATAGTAGCGCTTACCCAAAACTAAAGTCTATTGCACATAATACAAACACATGTCTTATAGTAATCTCTCAATATAGAGAAAAGATTGGTGTTATGTTTGGAAATCCTACAACTACACAAGGTGGTCATGCACTAAAGTTTTATTCTGATGTAAGAATAGAAGTTAGTAGGTCACTAGCAAAGGATGGTCAAGATGTGTACGGTAACATTACTAAGGTTAGATGTACAAAAAATAAGATGACACCTCCATACCAGAAGCATCAATTTGATATTGTATATGGTATAGGTATAGATAGAGTGGGAGAAGCGTTACAAATGCTACATGATTTTGAGTTAGGTCGTAAGTATGGTAAAACGTATACATTTGACGGTGTAAAGTATGACTTAGAAGAATTTAAACAAATGGTGTTAGAAGATGTAAACTTCTTTGATACAATAAAATCTACATTAGTTTCTGCAATTAAAGGCATTGAAGAAGAACCTGAAGTAGAACCAGAACCAATTGTAGAAAACGATGAAAGGATGAATATTATAGGACAGAATGGTAATGACGGTATACATTATGAAGCAGCAAAAGATATAGAAGTGACTGCTCCTCAAGTGTTATCACCTGACCTATTTGATGCATCTGATCTGTGAAATGTTTAGTATGTGGAAAGAACTCAGACTCTGAGTATTGTTTCCAACATAAGCCTAGAAAACAACTGTCTGGCAACAGGGGATTTAAAAAACCAACATTAGCTCTTAAAAGTAAAGTTAATGTTGGTAAATCCAAACCAAACACAGACCATATAACATTCAAAGAGATTTGGAAAGAAAGACCTCATAAATCTGAAGTGAGTGGTGCATATCTAGGTAAAGAAGCGCTTAGTTTGTATTTTCATCATATACTTCCTAAAAGTAAATACCCACAATTTAGGAATCTTAAAGAAAATATTATACTTTTGACAGCTGATGAACATGCTAATGTAGAATCTGATATCTACAAGTATAAAAAAATAAATGAGATACGAGAATATCTTATAGATAAATACAAGTTAAATATATAAATCAACATTATGAACAAAGAACAAAAAAGAAAGAGAGCAGAAAAATGGTTTGCTGCTCATGGTATCAATCCTAACACACCAGATTCTGATGGTAATCAAAGAGTATTAGATGTACGTCCAGCTCAAAGTTTTACAGAAGATATGGATGGTGTTGTTAGTCATCCTTGTACAATCACTGTAGAAGGGTTTTTATTTTATGCACACGTAACTGTAGAGTTCAATGATGGATCAAAGTCTTATGAATTCCAAGGTGGATCAGGAGGAGTTGGTGTAGGTGATCTTACATGTGAAGGTGTTATCTACTATGGTAATCAGGACACATTGTTAAAGGCTACAACATTTGGTGTTGCATTTGGTGCAGAAGATGGTGGTGTATGTCAAGTAACTTGGGGAACAAGTGGAAATGCTACAGCTGCAGGTATAGGTGAAGGCCTAGGTGCATTTGGTGGTAGTGGATCATGGAACTAAATTAAAATCAAAATTATGAAAAACCAATTTTTTTACACACGTAAAGAGGCTATACAGGATACAGATCCTGTAGAGTACAAAGAGTACACGGACAGTATTAACCTTAACAAAGTAATTCGTAGCGTTCAGATGAACGATGACTCAATTGTTGTCTTACTAGATGACATGCATGAGCGTATCACAGAGGTGCCTAACATTAACCATAAGAACAATAAGGTTATTGGCACTAAAAAGAAAGTGGAAGTCTACCAGACAGAAGCTTACTTACATGGAGAAGATATTGAAAGATTTAGAAAACTAACAAACATAGAATAAAATGGCAAAGAAATTATACAAAGCATTATTAGGAAACAGAATTTATGTAGAGATTCCTAAAAAAGATGAGAGTAAAATTATAGTTGACGAGAACACTAAAGAAGAGTTACAGCGTCAGATGTTAAAAAAGATGTCTAAACTTAAAGTTTATGATGTTGGAGACATAGTGAAGACTGTAAAACCTGGTGATATAGTATTAGTAGATCCAGGAAAGTTAAAAGATGCAATGGTTATTCCTCTAACTGATGAAAAAGATGTACTATTAGTATCTCCGTTTGATATATTACATGTTTGGTAATGAGTCGATTTCCTTTTATATCTTGTAAATGTATTACATACGGACGAGTTGATACACTAGAAGAAGCACTTTATAGCTTTCTTATACAGGATTATCCAAAAGATAGATGTGAGTTAGTTATTGTTAATGATTACCCCAAACAAAAACTAATATACGATCACCCCCAAGTTACCATTTATAACTTAGATGAAACATTTCCTTTAATAGGAGAGAAAGAGAACTATGCTATTGAGCGATGTAAAGGAGATCTTATTGCTGTATGGGATGACGATGATGTAGCACTAACTAATCATTTAACAAACATAGCTCAGAACTGGAATCATGATACTAATATAATACACTGGGAAACAGGTGTGTTTTATAATGAACCTAACATTACAGCTATAACTGGAGTGGGTAACTCAGGAATAGTATATAGTAAGAGTGTCTGGGAGAGAATAGGTAAAAGTCCATTAGTAAATGCTGGTGGTGATGCAATTTTAACAAATAAGATCCATGGTTTTGGAAGACAGTATGTTAATAATGTTAAGCTCCCTGAAAAAGAAGCTTCTTGGTTTTACATGTGGGGCGGTAGAGGATATCATCAATCTGGACAAGGTGCAGATGATGACACTAAACCTAATATTATAGAAAGACACTCAGCTCACATAGAAAACGAGAGGATAAAAGGTAATATACCTACAGGTGAAGTATACTTGCGTCCCAAATGGAATAAAGATTATGCAAAAATGTTATCTGACTTTATAAAATGAAAGTATTAGTAACTACAGCATCATTTAGTAGCCCTCTACATTCTACATGGGTACCTCAAGAGTCTAATAAGTATGACATAACTCTTAATAGAATAAGTGATGAAACTGACAGTGCTAGGCCTTTAGCAATGCATCCTAGATTGCGTGCAAAAATGCCAAAGATGTTAGCTTGGGAAGACTATCCAGGATATGATTATTATATATGGTTAGATTCTTCTTTCTCTTTGTTAAATGGTAGGGCCATTGAACGAATGGTAGACTATTGTAGAGACACTGATGCATGTTTCTTTAAACATTCTGGAAGATCTTCTGTAGAATCAGAGACTAAATTTGTAATAGATCTTCTAAATGGTAACAATCAATACATTTTAGATAGATATAGAGGAGAAAAGTTACACGAACAACTAAGTCATTACCAAAAAGATAACGATTGGAATGACAACTTTTTAGTAGAGTGTGGTACATTTATTTACTCTAAAAGTGTGGTGGAGAATAGAGAGTATAACTTAATGAAAGAATGGTTTTACCATAATTGTTTATGGTCCATACAAGATCAAATAAGTCTACCCTATCTGTTACATAAATTTAAAACCAAATATAAATTCTTTGAAAAGAATGTATATGATAACAGTTATACAAAATGAAAAAGATAAAAGCAAGATGGATGCCACTGCTTAGAGCAATGGTTAGAGACAGAAGACTATCTCCTATAGAAAGACTAGCTACAAGAGTTGGTTACATGGGTGTAGGTTTTTTAATCATGGGACAGTGGACACTTATACCAACATGTTTTATAGCAGGGTTTATATGTGTAATGATACAGGTAGCTGTTAGAAGACAGTGGAACCTGGTGCTATTGCAACTTAATGGGTTGATAGCATGGACCATTCACTTCATAAACTCTTTATAATAAAAAAAGCCCCAATTAAGGGGCTTCTTTGTTGATTAGTTAGTGTTTTATTTTTTTCTAGTTCTACAACCAGCTTTAGCTTTCATGGATTTACCATATCCAGCTTTCTTAGCTACTGTTTTACCTTTCTTAGCATATCCCATTTTATTACGGACAGCTGTAGGCAGTTTCTTAAGTCCTTTCTGTGAAGGTTTAGGTGTCTTTAATCCAGCCTTAGCTTTTTTCATTTTAGTTCCAGACATAGCTTTTTTCTTTTTAGCTCCACCTGCTTTATACTTACGCATCATAATTATATATTTTGAGATTTAACATTTCCACCTTCTTCTAGCTTGTCTTATTCTAGAATTAGGATTGTTTTTAGTTTTTGCACTACTGCGTTTTAACTGTCCCAAACTACGAGCGCAATAAGACTTACGTCTCTTTGCAGCTTTAGATCCTTTCTTAACCTTACCTGTTACAGCAGTTTTTAATTTAGATCCAGGATTAGCTTTTCTGTAGGCTTTGACTCCTTTTTTAGTCATCCCAGCACCTTTCTTGGTAGCTCTGTAATTAGCAGATTTACCCTTAGTGGTTTTTCTGATAGCTTTTTCTTTCTTAGCCATTACTACTTCTTTTTCTTTGTAGCCCTCTTCTTTTTTGTTTTTGCTTTAATCTTTTTCTCTTGCTTTAACATAGCCTTAGTAGGTTTTCTACCACTACCTTTGTTCGCACGGATGTTATCCCATAGCCCTCTTCGACTATAGGATCCATCTTTACGTTTAATCATTTTCTTCCCTCCCTTAGCTTTCTTTACAGGCATAAGTTCTTAAGTTTTGATTGTTTTTTACTTTACTGCTTCCAATGCAGGAGCAGGTGTTTCTGTTTCTGGAGCTTCAACAATTACTTCATTTGTAACTCCTTCTTTCATAAGCTTTTCAATTATTTCATTAGTTCGCATCATTAACTGATATTTACCAGCCTCTTCAGTTGCTAAAAATGTTCTAACTGTATTAAGAATTAGTCCAAAATCTTGTCCTGATAGTTCAAATTTAGAGTCAGGTCCCCATGTGTAACGTTTGTTTGGATCGTACTGTGCCATAATTTTTAATTTATTGGTTTATAATAATTCTAACAAATATACTAAACATTTGTTAGCTTTCCAAGTCTATCTTAAATACAATAGTACCTGTAGTTTTTATACTTTTTGATATATCTAACTTTATTCTAAACATATTATGGAGTCTAAGAATCTCTTCTAGCAGCATGTCATTATACTTAGGCATACTAGGTGCTAACCTAAAGATGTAGGCATTGTTTGTATGAGTAATCTGCAAATTAGAGTACTCATCAACAGAACCTATCACACCTTCAAGATGTGCAAAATAGGCTTTTTCGTTTTCTAACAAGACTTCAGGAAAGAACTTCTTGTTTATCTCCATTAATATTTAAGTTAAAAACAGCCAGGGGTTTTCACCCCTAGCTATTAGTTATATTATACACACAGTGCAGCTGCTAGAACTACTCCAGTAGCGTTTACTTGTACATTCCATTCTTGGCCATCAGTACTTGCAACTCTATGGTAAGATCCATCTCCAACGAAAGGAGTGCTTCCTGAAGCATCAAGATAGATTATATCATTTATTGCTATTGAAGGTACACTTGCTAGTTGTAAATACACAGTAGTGTCTAGTGTTTCAGTACATGCGTTAGCTACGTCAGAAGTTGAAGAAATCTGACCTGCTGGTAAAGGTGCTGTTGTTGTTGTTGTAGTTGTAGGGTTGCAACATTCATATGCTACAATCTCCTGCCAATTTCCAACCTTAGGTTTATTCCTGCGTAATACAAGAGAACCTGCTACTACACGCCCAGATCCATCGAATCTCACGTATGCCTTTAACGGTCTTTTGTTAATGCTTCCCATTTTTAATTTGTTTTAAAGGGTTAGTAATTAAGGTTATATTAAAATTCAGATACTAGCTTCTCAAAAGTTTTTGAGTTCTTAGTATTTATTATCTCTTCTATGTAGATTTTTGTTATAGATTTATCATCTACATAGTCGTAATTGTAATTAAAAGGGTTGTTATTTATAAAATGCCCTTTATAAAACTTATCTTTATGATCTGGTACAACACCAGCCATGTGTAAGATTTTGTAGGTTTCCCACATCTCTATAGAATCTGTGGCCCATCTAAAGTTTAGTTCTTTGACAATCTCAGTTTTAATGTTTCGTTTCCATAGTAACCATAGAACACACCACATTTCTGAAGTCCAAGCTTGTATTGGAGGATCATAATCATTATATGTTTTATGTTTTCTCATAACATCATATAATTTAGGTGATTGCACCTCAACTTCTTTGAAGTAATCTAATAGTATGTCATGAGGAATTCCTTTATAGTATAGCTGAGCTCCTCCAGAGTCATCATTCTTCTCAACAATTGTATCAAAAGAAACACCAATATAGTTACACATATCTTTTACAATCTCATCACCTTTTGTTTTAAGGTATTGATATCCTAGGTAACCTTTAGTATCGCTGCAATAAACAGTGTTGTCTTGTTTAAACAAACTGTAATCAATAGGTTCTCTAAATATAACATCTGAATCTATTAAAAATAGATCTTGTTCCTTAGTGTCATCCTGCAAATACTTAACAACTCCATGTATTTTTAATGTAGGTATGTAATGTTTTTGCTGTCTAGTGTCTTCAAAAATGAAAACATTTTCAGGGAATGCTTCTTTAAACTTATTCAAAAACTCTGAAGCCTTTCTCCCAGCTTTGTATAAAAACACTGCACGATGGTCTTTTAATAATCCCATCTTTTCTAGATTGTGGAATTGTACTAAGTTTTGCCAGTGAAAATATGGTTCATCTGGTTGTGAACATATGCTGATCATAATATGTAGTTATTGGTTTTTTAATTCTTGTTACGGAGTAGTGGTAGTAGTTGTGGTAGTAGGATTATTCTTACCTGTTACTTGAATCAGTCTTTCTAACTGTTTCGAGATATTCCACAACAAGTTTTCTGTTGCACTCCAGCCGATTTGTTTATTTGGTATAGGCATGATGTATGTTTTTATAATACAAAAATATGAATATTCCTAGACTTATCTTAGTATCGTGATAAATTAAAATAATTAAATATGTTAAAGACTTCTAACTGATTTAATTAGAAGTCTAATGTTATTGATATTGCAAACAGATATAACTTAATAGTTGTATAATTAAACTTTTCTGTTGGTTCTATAAATTCCCAACCTAGTGCAAATCTTTGGTGTGGCCAGTGAAATGCTATTTCTAATTCCCAATCATTCATATTAAAATATTTTGTATTGTAAAACAAAGCCATATCCTACAACATTATTAACTTGTGCAAATACTCTAACTCCTACAGTTATTTTTTTAAGTTCCATATCTGTTTGAAAATATAGAATAGGATCTATTAAAGATGCTTGAAAAGTTTGTACACCCACAAAACCATTAAACCTAAGAGGTTTTTTCTTGTTTATTATATCTTCTTGTATGTCTATGTAAGCATTTTTGGTAGAGATAATACTGTCCTTCAAGTTTAATCTCTGTAGAAGACTAAACTCTTTCTTTTCAAATAATGATATTCTATCCTCTAACTTTGCTGTTATAAGTTTAAGATTATCATATTGAATTAGATCTTTTATTACCTGCTTAGCTTGCTTCTCAGTTAGTGTTACTACTGGAGCCCTCAGAGTATCTGTCTGTGAAAAACTCTTGAAGGTCACTAACAGGCATATCATCAACCATTTTAATTTGTACATATTCTTTTTCTTTGATGGTTCTTATTTTCTCCACCACTCTAGTATCTAAAGTACTAAAACTATCTACAAGAATTTGCATACGTGCATCTTGTCTTTCGTAGATTTCTATTTGTAAGTTTAACTCTTTTAACTGTACTTCGTACTTCTTTATAGTCTTATCTGATTCATATTGCATCATTAATAAAACTATAATAAATAAAACAAAAAACCATTGTTCTTTGAAAAAGTTAATTATCTTCATAGAATTCTATTATATCTTTATATTCTCTTGCCACAGAAAAACTTGGACAAGCTTTCCTGGCAAACTCATTGTGTCCGTGAAGAGTTGCACCATCATAACAAGCCATCAACTCCATGAGTAATTTCCATAAAGTTTCTTTTTGTTCAGGTGTTCTTGTGTCTTCAGCAGGCCACTTACCTCTTTTATCTTTTACTGCAGATACTCCACCAATGTAACAAACACCAATGCTGTGTTTATTTTTTCCCCTGACGTGAGCCCCTGGGATTTCAACAGGTCTTCCGTTATGTATACTTCCATCTAAATAAACTATATAGTGATATCCTATATCTCTCCAACCTCTTCCTTCAACATGCCATCTTCTAATTTCATCAACGTCAAAGTGTTTTCCAGCAGGAGTAGCACTACAATGTAATATGATCTTGTCTATTCTTCTCATGGCCCTTCTTCATTAGAATAAGGATTATATATTGGACTATCTGATTTCTTTGCTTTGAATAGTTTTTCTACTAGATCAGAAACACCTTGTATAGATATGTATACAGTGGCTATTATTACCCAGTCAGAAGATGTTATATTATCAGAGAATAGACCAAAGCAAGCTACTATAAACACAGTGAGCTTCCTACTAATCCATTTCTTTAAGTAATAATCTATCTTCTCTTTTCTACTCATATATTTTTATTGATCCAAGACTTTACAATATCCCAGTTCTTATGTGCAAATACGCCAAAAGACACACCTGCCCATATCTTATATCCTGCAACCCAAAGAATGAGTCCAAGAATTAATCCTAAAGCGCCTTCAACTCCATTTGAAATAATCCAGTTCTTAATAACGCTTATAATGTTTTTTAACTTTTTCATATTATTTAATTTTAGAATATAGATTAATTAAATACTGTATAACTAGTGCCCCTGCTGTAACAAGTCCAACAGTCCAAGAGAATTTCTTTTTAAATTCTTCTTGTTTTTCAACTTGTGATTCTAATAACTCTATTTTCTTTTTAAGTTCATCAATGTCATTAACAAATCCACCTGTTTTAGTGAGGGAGTTTCCTAATATTGCATCAACTACTTGTGTTAATTTTGTATCAATGGAGTTCATTTTTTCCTCCATCTCGTCTAAACGATGGTCCATGTTTTTTAATTCTTGTTTTACTTGTTGTTGATAAGCAGTGTGGTCAGCCATGATTTATTCTTTATATATATATAAAAGTAACACACCTATTCTATAAGTGTAGTGGATGGTTTTATACTAGATATAGGTGTAGTTGTGTAGAAGTTACACGATGTAATGAACAAATATAACTAAACTTTTTAGAATACCAAAACTGTTAGTCAAATTATTTGCATAATATAGCATAAACTTTTAATTTATTTTACTAACTTTGTTTACAAATATAAAACTTTATGAAAGTAGATAAAGCCTTTGTACTTTATGCTAATGAAGCATATTATGATGTTGTATCAATGGCAGTAAAAAGTATAAATAATGTTAGTAATATACCAGTTATTGTATACATGATGAACTGTAACAAGTCTGTACATGATGCATCTAGAACAATACCTTGGACACTAAATAGTGCAGATTCCTCAAAAAAAGATTACATTGACAGAAGTGATCCTAACATATACAAGCTTCTTATTCAAAGGCCAGCTATTATATTAGATGCTTTAGATAAATATGCAAAAACTGTAGCATATATAGATTCTGATACAGTAGTAACTTCAAACATAAACAAAATATTTGACCATTACCCTGATAATTGTACACATCCTTATTTTGTAGAAGGTATATATGACTACCTATTTATAAATGGACGTGGTGGTGTAGAGACTAGAGATGAGTTACATCTTAGTTTAGAGTATCCAGCATGTGATCTATTTAATGTAGACCAGTCAGTTAGAAACAAGTATAGGCAAACAGGATATTTTGTAGCAGGACAGCAATCAAAAGATTTTATAAGTGAGTGGTCATGGATGTGTAACCACCCAAAAGTTATAACTAATCATGAGTTATATGCACCATATCACGAAGAAACAATAGCAAATGTATTATTGTGGAAGTATAATATACATGAAGGGCTTCCTATAATGTATATAAACTATACAAAGGATGTAGATCTAATGACATTAGAATTCACTGGTAGCATTAATCATACAGCAGAATGGGTAGCGGTTCCTGCAAAAGAAGAACATCTTATGGCCTTACATGGAGAAAAGAATACAATCTTAATGCAAGATATGATAAACAAGTTATCTAAAAAAGTATTGTTTTTAGCACCACATCTTTCTACAGGTGGGATGCCTGAGTTTCTACTAAAGAGAATAAAGGCCTTGAGAGGTTTTAATATATATGTAGTAGAGTGGGCTAATTATAGTGATCATTTTGTTGTACAAAAAAACCAGATAAAACAACTTGTACCTAACTTCTACACATTAGGTGAAGATAAAACAGAACTGCTAGACATTATAAAATACAATAGTATTGATATTGTACATATAGATGAGATGAGTGAGCATTTAGGGGATGGTTCAGAAGAGGTATTACCTTTACTATATGCTGAAGACAGATCTTGGAAGGTGATAGAAACTTGTCATAATATATCGTTTAGACCTGATAGGGATAAGAGGTACCATCCAGACGCATATGCATTCTGTACACCTTATCATTTAGAAACATTTAAAAACATGCCTTCTCACAGAGCAGTTCTAGAGTTTCCAGTAGACGCAGTGATATATGACTGGCAGAGCAAGATGAATGCTAAATATGACTTAGGATTAGATATCAATAAAAAACATGTAGTCAATGTAGGGCTCTGGACTAAAGGTAAGAACCAAGGAGAAGGTATAGCTATTGCAAGAAAGCTACCAAATGTACAGTTTCATTTTGTTGGTAACCAAGCTGGAAACTTTCAAGACTATTGGGAACCTTTAATGACAGACTTGCCAAGTAATGTTACCGTGTGGGGAGAACGTAATGATGTAGATAAATTCTTATTAGCTGCAGATGCATTTATGTTTAACTCTGTATGGGAATGTAACCCACTAGCAATTAGAGAAGCTATTTCATATGGCCTACCTATATTAGCACGTAATCTTGCACAGTATAAAGATATGTTCACACCTTACATAGAGGATCTAAACCCTATGAAGATGAAGAACCAACTAAAGCGCTTGTTAAATGAGCCTTTAAAATATGAGGTGCCTACACATAACACTAGTAGTGTCTTTGGTAAAAAGCATGTTAATTTATATGAGGATGTTTTAAATCTAGAAGTAAAAAGTCACGATGATTATCAAATAAATCAAAGCTTTATAGGAAAGCCAAGAATAGAAATTACAGGTACATCTGAAAGCGAATTCGCTGTTCATCTACTTGATGGAGAAGAGCTAGTATATCATAATGTTATGAAGGTTAATCACTGGTCAACTGTTTATAGAGAATACTATACAAAGTGGAAAACTGTTGTGTTAAAGGATGGTGTAGAGGTGTATAATGAAACATTAAACTTAGAAGATAAGCGTGTCTATATATCTTTTGACAGTAGCTCCTTAGGAGACTCTATAGCATGGATACCTTATGTATTAGAGTTTCAGAATAAGCATAATTGTAAAGTGATTGTAAGTACTTTTAAGAACTTCTTATTTGAAGAGGTGTATCCTGAATTAGAATTTGTAAACCCTGGTTCAGAAGTACCTAATATATATGCAATGTATAAGATAGGTTGGTTTTATGACAAGAATAGAGAGCCAGAGTTGCCAAATACAATTTCGTTACAAAAGGCCGCCTCCAATATTTTAGGGCTGACGCACAAAGAAATAGTGCCAAGAGTTAAAAGTAACTGGGGGAACGAATGTGGTATGAAAGATAACTACAATGTTCCAGGCAAGTATGTAACTATAGCTACTAACTCTACAGCTGGTTGTAAGTTCTGGACAAGAGAAGGGTGGCAGGAAGTTATAAACTATTTACATGAACAAGGTTACTTTATTATCAACACATCTATAGAAAACAATCCTTTTGATAATTGTGAGAAGATAGTTGATACCAGTTTAGAATACACTATTGACTGTATAAGACAGAGTGAGTTCTTTATAGGGCTATCTAGTGGACTTAGTTGGTTAGCTTGGGCTATAGGTACACCTGTTGTGATGATATCAAACTTTACAGAAGCTGATCACGAATTCAGTTGTTATAGAGTTACTGATGAATCTTTATGTCATGGGTGTTGGAATAATCCTAACCATAAGTTTGATAAAGGAGATTGGGATTGGTGCCCTGAACATAAAAATACCCCTAGACACTTTGAATGCCATAGAGGTATAAAATCTAATAAGGTTATTGATATAATTAAAGCTTTGGGGTAACTTTTGTACAATAAACAGTTGCACCTTTGTTATTTGTAAAGCCTATATAACCACCTTTCTCATTTATACAAATTGATGCAACATAAAGGTCTGTTTCTTTGTCTCCACATGCAGCAAACCATGCTATTGTTGCATTACTTCCAGCTGGACCTGTTGCTCCAGTAGCTCCTGTATCTCCTTTACCACCAGTTGCACCTGTATTACCTGTTGCACCCTGTATCCCTTGTATACCTTGATCACCTTTTGGACCTTGTGAACCTGTTGCTCCGTTAACACCTGATGTACCATTTGATCCAGGGGATCCTGTATTACCTGTATTACCTTTAGCTCCATTTACACCAGAGGATCCACTTGTGCCAGATGTACCATTAGCTCCTGCATTACCTGTATTTCCTTTAACTCCTTGTGCACCTGTAGAACCAGTGTTACCTTTAGCTCCATTGATTCCAGAAGTACCAGATGTACCATTGGCACCTGGGTTTCCTTGTGCTCCTTGACTACCTGTAGATCCTGTATTACCTTTAGCACCACTAGTTCCAGAAGTTCCGTTTGCTCCAGCTGCCCCAGTGTTACCTTTAGACCCAGTATCACCTTTAGGTCCAGTTGCTCCGTTCACTCCAGAAGTACCAGAAGTTCCATTAGCACCAGCTGCTCCTGTATTTCCAGTATTACCTTTTACTCCTTGTATTCCTTGAGATCCAGTAGCCCCAGTATCTCCTTTTTCACCCTGAATACCTTGAATACCTTGTGCTCCATTGGATCCATTTGAACCAGCAGATCCAGTATTTCCTTTAACCCCTTGAATTCCTTGATCTCCTTTAGCACCGTCTACACCACTAGTTCCAGCAGCTCCAGTAGCACCAGTGTTTCCCTTAACTCCCTGTGAACCTGTTGCTCCAGTATTTCCTTTGACACCCTGTGGGCCCTGAGCACCTGTTGCTCCCTGAGCACCAGTATCACCTTTATCTCCTTTAGGTCCTTTTATAGAACCACCACTTATCCACCCCTCAGCTGATGTCCATAACCAAATAGAGTCATCTGCTTGAACAATATAAGCATCACCGTTAGAATTACCTGTAGAAGGTAGGTTAGCTTCAGTAGCCACCTCACCTTTCATGGTTATACCCCATCCAGCATCTCCCTGTGCACCTTTATCACCCTTTACACCTTGTATACCCTGTGCTCCTGTGTCTCCTTTTACACCTTGTGCTCCAGTATTTCCTGTTGCTCCTTTTCCACCACTAGTACCGCTAGTACCTGCTGTACCAGAATTTCCTGAAGTACCAGATGTACCACTATTACCTGTTGCTCCTTGAGATCCTGTTGCTCCTTGTAAACCTCTTAGTCCAGTAGCACCTTGGGCACCTTGAGCACCAGTTAGTCCTGTATTACCTATAGGTCCTTGTGAACCTGTGTCACCTTTTGGACCTTGTGCTCCAGTATCCCCTTTGGGTCCCTGAGATGCAGCTTTACTACAATCTTTTCCAAATGCACAAACAGTCCATGTATAAAGATCTTGTAAATCCTCTCTTACAGATTCCAAGTTATTTATAATAGGTATAAGATATTCAAACTTACCATTATCTGAAACGCTATCCAGAATAGTTGAATGAGCAGCAATGTCTTCTGTCTCACTACTAGGTGTTCTTACTACACCATCAGCATCCTTTCCTGGTCTAGTTCTTCCAGGATCATTCTTGTATAAAGGATGTGATAGTTGTATATCATTATTTAAATTACTTGCTGCCATATCTATTTGTTTTCTGTGTATTCTATTATAAATGTTGCTGTAGCTCCGTAAATATGTCCTGTGCCTCCAGAAGCTACATAGGCAAATTGTACTCTATCTCCTGCAGTAAATTGAGCATCAGTATCTGAGTACTCTTTCACGCCCATCATTCCTGTAGCTCCACCATTAGTTGTTGTAGGTGTTTGTGAGCTTGACAATGATCCATTAACATACACTCTAAATGATGTAAAGCTTGTTGCTGTTGGAGTAGATCCACTGACGTTTTTTATTCTTATTTGTCTAACTCTTCCATTATATGGAGCAACGAAGTTGTTATAGTATTGATTACTAGTGTTTTCACTTAACGTTCCTCCTACAGGCATGTATATAATGCTACCACTCGAATAACTACTTGCGTAGAACGTAGATACTAGTGTCATTTTTTCCCAACTCCATCCTACAGTTCCTTGACCATCGGATTTTAAATTTTGACCTGCTGCACCATAGTCTCCATTAGCATCTCTTAGTCCTGAGCTTTGGAGGTAAAGGTTACCTTTAAATAAGTGGAGCATGTTTTGTGGGTCAACATTTATACCAACATTCACTCCATGTATTAAAGTTCGATCAGTAGTATTCCATACACTATAACTGCTTGAACCACCCCAATAATCATTAACATCACCAATTATAATCTGTGCATCACCACTTGAAGTGCCTCCTGCCTTAGCCTCTATCATATTAGAGGTTCCTATACTTCCAGTTTTTGCACTAAAGAAGTCTCCTCTAAGGTATGTGGCACCATCAACATGAAATCTAGCTAAAGGTGTGATATTCTGTGTACCAATACCAACATCACCATCATTATCAATAAGCATACGTGTTATAACTTGTCCACCAGTACTTGTATTACTTGTTTGAAGTTTTAATATTCCTCCACCAGTACCACCAGTACCTGGACCTTGAAATACCTCAGCAGATATTTGAGAAGAAATATATGAAGTATTACTATCATCTCTACCACCAAATTGAAGAACACCTACTGCTTCACCAGCACTTATACTAGTGTCTGTATTGTGTAATAAAAGAGTTCCTGGAGTAGATAAATTGCTTCTACCTGCTATTACTGCATCATGAGTATAACTAGAACTACTACTTGTTGTAAATGGAAAAACATTAACAGTAAATGCTGCTGCTGCACCATTATTATTTACATATAAATATCCATTACCAACTACAACATCGTTTTGTCTGTTTCCTATACCGCCACCAAGAGAAATTTGTGTTCCTGATTGAGAATATATAAGCATACCACCATTATAACTACTGATAAAGTTATTTAAACCATTACCAATATAAACTGTACTCGTATATATATTACCATTTACACTAAGTTTTGCTGTGGAACCAATAGGTTCAGTTGTTCCATTTACAACAATTCTACCAGAATTATTCATATGAAATCCTTGAACACCTCCTGTATACATACTGAATGCACCAGAATATCCACCTTCAATATACATTTCATCCCCTAATCCTTCGATATCTCCTAGTCTAAATAATCCATCACTTGAAGAAACTGTAAATACTTCATCATTACCAAGTCCATCAGTAACTTCAAAATTCTGACCAACACTTGTTGTAGTTCCGTTATCCTCATTATTTGAGTTACCTATAGTGGAGCTACTAGTAAACTTAACAAGTCTATTTGTAGTTCCTGATACTGTTACAGAAGATCCACTAGTACCAGAGGTTCCTGTTGTACCTGAAGTTCCTGTAGTACCACTTGTTCCTGTGGTACCGCTAGTTCCTGTTGTTCCAGAGGTGCCAGACGTTCCTGA